>JGI20225J20221_1000251_pt2 | contig 120852 bp, 110 predicted proteins | sample BioMet4_FD_20221 | JGI IMG/M metagenome (IMG submission 20221) | reverse complement strand
CGGTCGAGGCGGCGGATTTCTCTGCCTAATTCCAAACCGTTCACCATGGGCATAACAATATCCAGTATGTAAAGATGAAAGCTCTCTGCCTCAATGGTAGTCAGCAGCTCGTCGGGGTGGGAGAATTGTGTTACCTCCGCAACAATACTGTTGAAAGATAAATACTGATTTGTCAGCGAAACAAGGCTTTGTAGCTCACCGTACATATCATCACAGACGGCAATGCGTAGCGTGGGGATCACCTTCCTTGGGTTTTTATGTGATTATATACGTTAATGGGGTATCTGGTCAATTTTTTGCGGGTTGAATTTGGGTGGACAAGTCGCATTTCTTTGATTACAGCGACGCAAATTCCGAATGGTCCGAGTGTTCATCAGAACAAACTCGCAAAGCCGCATGAAATAAATGGTTTACGGCATCAAGCAGACGATTATTACATTAAACTGCTATCCAGTCGATATCTAATGTCCTGAACAATGCAGAGTGCCTTATATGGTATAATACTATGAGCTGTTCCTCCCGGACCTTGCCACCGGCCTGCGCCGCGGTGAGCTGATGGCTCTCCAGTGGGTCGACCTGGACTTCAAGACCGGCGTACTGAACGAGAACAAGCAGATCTATGATGTGAAGGGTGTGCTGCAGCTCAGCACGCCGAAAACCAAGGGAACCATCCGCAAGCTGGCCCTGCCGCCTGCGGTGGTGTCGGTGCTGAAGGAGTATAGGGCAACCACAAATTCACGTTGGATGTTTCCCTCCCCGGTGAAGGAGGACTGTCCAATGACCAGTTCCTGCTCGGTGACGCCCGCCCACTGCATCATGTCGGCGATCAGCCGTTCCATGTTGACAACAGGCGACACAAACAGCGCCTTGTGAAGCTCCTCGCTCGCAAAAGCCAGCATGGAGAAATGGGCTCCGATACTGTTGGCGCGGAGGCTGATATCTGTCCAACGGCAGGCAATTTTGGTAAAGGCCAAGCCCTCCTCCTTACACCCGCATTGACCATGGATAAACAGGTATGCTTTTTGAGACGGCTCGCCGTAGAGCACGGCGGAGATATGGTCAATTGAAAATTGTTTCTGTGTCATTTTAATCTCTTCTTTTTGGGTTTTGGCAGCGGTGTGATCGGCTCTAAAATTGCGATGACGGTCAGAGTCAGTTCCTTATCCTCAATATCCAAAATGTAATGCTCCTTGCCGCCTTCGTAGGGTAGCGCGGTCTGTGCGCCTGACATTAGCTCAGACAGCTCCGGCAAAATCTTTTCGAACACGGTGTTGTCGCAGACCAGCAAAAGCGGCTTATCGTTCACATATACCATGTACTCGCCGAACATTTTTCGGTAGTGCACCGCACCCGCACCTGCGAGCTGCTCGCAGACAAATTCAATGTAATCAACCGTCGTCGCCATGACGCACCTCCTCGTAGATACTGTTTTTCTTTTAACCCAGGATATCATCATCAACTTTTGCGGTTATGCACCATCAAATACTGCTCAGCAAAAATCAGTGTATCATTTCTTTTTGGCCAAATAATCTTTCTCGATTGCTAAGTCTATGAGCAAAGCCGCAGCAACATATATGACCAAAATCACACCTTCCGATACCAATGCCGAATGCGGACGAGGGTAAAAACTCATGCAAATCATGGCTAAAAATCTAATAGGAAAATATAAGCCCAGCCAAGCTGAAATCTTATAAAACTTTCTTCTGAAGTGAACCATCCTATCGGAGCGATCGTATGATTTTTTTTGAAAAGCATATTCAAATCCACCAATCACTGCGGCAAAAAGGAGGAAGCTCATTCCCGCAAAGAAAGTATTTTGTAAGATAAATACGCACATGAACTGAATGATTAATACCATGACTTCCAAGGTAACCAGATAAATAAGGATTTGCTTACTGTTATCTTCTCTAACTTTTTTGACCTTCGGTAAATCATTGTCGCTTTCATAGTCATCGTTTAGCAGATAGTCTGTTGTAACACTAAACAATTTACTGATTTGCAAAATATTATTTGCATCAGGCTGCGCCGAGCCCATTTCCCAACGTGAGATTGCTTGTCTTGAGACATTTAGTTTATCTGCCAGTTCCTCTTGGGATATTCCACTTTGTTTTCTAAGCATAAGAATTTTATCTGATAATTTCATAATGAAATCCCCCTTTCACTTGTGATCCCATTGTAGTAAAAAGACTTGCAATATGCCACCACAGGCACTTTACAATTACGCAACAAGACTTTACATTACACAAAGCAAATTCTAATTTGTCTCGCAGTGGTCGATCTCGTGCTGGATGATCTGCGCCGTCCAGCCGGTGAAGGTCTTAAAGCGCTCCTGAAAGGCGGGGTTCTGATACCGCACTTTAATGGACTTCCAGCGCTTCGCTTTTCGGGTGCCAGTGAGGGACAGGCACCCCTCCTCCGCATCATTCGGACCGGACTTTTTCACAATTTCAGGGTTGAACATCACTATGTGCGCCCCGTCGTTGTCGAAGGCGATGATGCGCTTGTTCACGCCAATCATGTTCGCCGCCATGCCCACATAACCGTCCTTGTGGGCGATCATCGTTTCCAACAAGTCTTCCGCCACCGACAGATCCGCCTCGGTTGCCGTTTCCGCCTTCTGTGCGAGGAAGACCTCGTCCCTGCAAATCTCTCGAACCATATCTGAAATCCTCGGGATATTCTTTTTCTCATGATACCACGATTTTTCCTTGTAAAACAGCCTCCTTACCGCTGATACGATACAAGATCCGCAGAACCTTTTTCCGAACTTCGTAGTATCCCTCTGCGGTGAGCGCGGTTTCATCAAGCTGAAAGCGGTTAAAAAAGCCTAAGGCAACACCGCGCAATGGCATAAAAAATCCACGCCATCTGCCCATATTGACAAACAGTGTGGAAAATCTTTGCTTTTTCTTCGCAAGCGCAACCTGAATCAGACTGCCAGACTTGGTCTGTCAGCCAGAATCAGATTTGCCAGCGCAAACAGCATATTCAGTTTTGCGGTCTGCTTCTGCAGGCCTCGGTATCGTGTCTTTCGGTATCGAAGCAAACCCTTTACAACGCCAAAAACGTGCTCGACTTTTGCTCGGACGGACGACTTCTCATGCTCTCTGCGCTTTAACTGAGCTTGCGATCTGGTGGAACCCTTTTTCATCTGCGAGGGACGACGATTGATTTTATAACGAATGTGCTTGCCTGAAAGGTTTTCGATGATGGCCTCTTCACGCTTTTCAGCTCCAAGATAGCCGCTGTCCCCATATACAACCGTCTCTTCTCTGGTCAATAACTTTGAAGTCATGATGACGTCATTGACGTTCGCGGCTGTAACTTTCACCGTGTGAACCAGACCACTGTCTTTGTCCACACCTACGTGCGCTTTGTAGCCGAAGTGCCACTCATTGCCCTTTTTCACCTGATGTGCGTCTGGATCCCGCCGCTTTTCCTGATTTTTTGTAGAAGACGGTGCAGCAATAATTGTTGAGTCCACGATGGTGCCCTTCTTTAAAAGCAGGCCCTTTTCTCGCAGCAGTTTTACTACCTGTGCAAACAGCTGCTCCTGCAAACCATTGTGCACGAGGATATTCCGAAAGCGGCCGAGCGTATCGCCGTCAGGCACCTGATTGCTGGAATCCACGCCGCAGAAATCCGAAAAGGCGCGGCTGTCGATGGCCTCGGCAACCGTCGCTTCGTCGGACAGGTTATAGAGGTTTTGCAGCAGATACAACCGCAGCATCAGTTCCAGATCATAGGGCTTGTTCCCGAGCTCCCCTTTGTAGTAGCACGGCTTGATAATGGCGACCCATTTGCCCCAGGGAACGATCCGCTCAATCTGTTCAAGGAATTCCTTTTTCTTTGTCCGCACCTGTGCCAGTTCATCGTTCAGGGCCGACAGACTCATTTGTTTATCCATGACTGAATTTTATCACTTGGAGACATTTTTTGCACGCAGTTTTCTGTGCGGTGTTGCCCTAAGGAAACGGCTCGGACTGTAAAAATCAATCTGAGCCGTCTTTTTTCGTTTCGCCGTTCTGCTGCGGCATTGCAACAACCTTTAACTCTGGTTCGGGTGTGGTAATGTAGAGATCCTCGCATGCCTGCTGGGCATCGATGAGTAGATTGACCGCTTCCTCCGTGGCACGACAGACACCAAAAATTGAACAGACAACGAGGCGGTATCCTGTAATTTTCAGGATACCGCCTTTGCGTTGCGGGCGAACACCGTCTCCCTTAGTTTTTCTCCTTGACCGCGACCCAGATCTCGCAGGTGTAGTTTGGGTCCTGCACATCCGCTGAGGGATAAACCTCCAGTTCTACGCCGTGGCCATAGTCGTAGTTACTCTGAGGGAAAAACTCCGTACAGATGCGCTTGTAGGTGTCCTTGAAGGCGTCGGGCATTTTGCCGCGGCAGGTAAAGACCCCGTAGGTGTAGGCGGGGATTTCCATAATGTCCAGTCCCGTGTCGGTCAGGGGCGCGCCGTTATACTCCGCGCCGATGCCGTAGGGGAAGCCAGAGTCCGCCAGTTCGTCGGAAAAGCAAATGCCCAGAACGCCGTGCAGACTGTCAAACTTGCCGTACTTGCAGATTTTATCCATCGTGCCGTCCGCGCCGACCTCGTTCCAGAACGCGGAGATGTCAGCCGTGGCGGTGTCGCCCTGGGGCTTCGTAACCTGCTTCTTTTTGCAGATGAGCTTGAATGCGTCTTTCTTTTCGATCCTGTAATCCATGGTCGTTCCTCCCGATAAAATCAGTTTTACGGAGAGCCGGGAGAAGGATTTGACGCTCCTGCCGTGTCGCGCCTGGGTGGGCGTGACGCCGTGAAAGCGGGTGAACGCACGGGAAAAGCTCTCGGGTGTGTCGTAGCCATACCGGTACGCGATATCGATGACCTTGTCGTCCGTGCGCATCAGGTCCTCGGCGGCAAGGGCCAGTCGGCGCATCCGGATGTAGTCGCCCAGCGTAAAGCCGCAGAGCATGGTGAACATCCGCTGGAAATGAAATGCCGACGAGCAGGCCTCTCTCGCCGCCTCTTCATAGTCCACCTCGCCTGTGAGGTGCGCCTCGGTATAGTCCAGCGCCCGCTGGATTCCCGTGATCCAATCCATTCTTCAGCCTCCTTCCGTATGCTGTCATTCTATCGCAGGTCGCCGGCAGTCTCATGACTTTCCTTGCGGAGTTGTGTCAGGTAGGAATCGTTTAAGCGTATAGGGCGGCGATCTCCTGTATTTTGCGCTTCATCTCCTTGCGGATGTGCGGTTCCAAGCATTCGCATTTATCCCCAAAACTCAGAAGAATATCATAGTAATATTCATTTTCAATGAAGGGAAAGTCCACAATGAAATGCTCGTCACCGTCGGGCGAGAAGTCATCATAAGCGCAATAATCGAGCATCCTGTCCATGACGGACTTGTGGATACGAATTTTGATTCTTGTCTGCATGGTTTCCAGAATGTCGGCAAAATCCAACTGCGGCTTTTCATAATCCCGCGGCGCGAAAGCCTCCTCTTCCATTTGCAGGTTTGACATGCGGGACAGCTTGAATAAGCGGAAATCATCTCTTTTATGGCAATACCCCTGCAAATACCAATGACTACTTTTCAATACAAGCTGATATGGTTCAACTGTACGTGTGGTCTTATTTCCGTGGTGGGCTATATATTCAAACGAAAGCAGCATGCTTTCCTGCAACGCTGTTTTGATCATCTCTAAATATGGTTGTATGTTCCTGTTACCCATCCACGGACTTAAATCTATACATATTTGATTTGCTTTTACTTCAATGTCTTTCGCTCTGTCGGCGGGGATAAAACTTTTGACTTTCGCAAGGGCGTTTACCAGTTCATTACCCCGTATCATGTTGGAAAGACTGGAAAGCCCCATCAAGATAGCGGATAGGTCAGCAGTTGAAAAAACTTTTTTATCAATCTTGTATTTCTGCATAATTTCAAAGCCGCCGCCTACTCCCGATGTTGAGCAAACAGGAATCCCCGCCATGTTGATCGCGTCGATGTCGCGATAGATGGTGCGGGGAGAGACTTCAAATAGTTCTGCCAGTTCCTGTGCGCCGACCCGCTCTTTTTCAAGGAGTATCATAATGATGCTCACAAGCCTGTCTACCTTCATCAGACGGCCGCCCTTCAAAATTTCTATTTTTCATTGCAAATTGTTGCCATGCTGTTGTCAACAATGCCATGGTACAATAAGTCCGTAAGAAACGCAATGAAAACGGAGGAAATATATGTTTACGATCTATGTTTACGTTCTTGATACTTTAGCCGACTGGGAACTGGGGTACGTTATTTCAGAGCTGAATTCCGGTCGATTTTTCAAAAAGGGTGCGCCGCGTGTATCGCTCAAAACAGTCAGTGATTCCAAAGAGCCGATCAAAACAATGGGCGGGCTGACAATCGTACCTGATTGCTTGATTGAAGATATTGCTGTGAGCGATACCAGCGTGCTGTTGTTACCGGGGGCCAATACATGGAATGACCCGAAGCATGGCGCAATTCTCGAAAAGGCACGGGAACTTCTTGCGGTGGGTACCACGGTCTGCGCAATCTGCGGGGCGACCGCTGCACTTGCAGGTGCCGGCCTGCTTGACAACCGCCCCCATACCAGCAACGGGCCGGGATTCCTTGAAATGTTTGCTCCTGGCTATCAGGGCCAAGACTTTTATGTGGATCAGCCGTCTGTGGCGGACGACAATCTGATTACAGCAGGTTCCACCGGTGGTTTGCTGTGGGCCAAGCAGATCATCGAGCGCTTGGGCGTTTTTCAGGCCGACACGCTGGATGCTTGGTATGCCTACTTCAACACCGGCAAGCCCGAACATTTCTATGCCCTCATGCAAACACTGCCAGCTTCAAATTCTGCACCGCAATAAACAAAGAAAAAGCCGGTTTTGAGAGCTCTCGAAACCGGCGGCAGGCGGTACAGATGAAAAATTCAAACTTTTCAAAAGATAAAGCCTCTGAAATCAACTGATTTCAGAGGCTTTTTGGTCCGAGTGACAGGGTTCAAACCTGCGGCCTGATGGCCCTAAACGCATTTTTGAAACTTTTTCCATTTATTTATAATCGTTTATAGTTGTTTCCGCTTGTGATTGCTTACTTTCCGATCCTCTTTGACCACATGCTCTCCATGTGTTCCAAGCGTGTCTGTGGTAATCTATGTGGTCAAAAACTATTGCAGCACAATGGTTTTCACTGTCCGCATTATCAAAAAATAGTAATTAAAGTGGTCAAAACGCTTCTTTCCGCAAAGTTGGTGTTTTTCACCAACTCTGGGTGGGAAGCGTTTTGCGTTTCGGCTTTTTGTTTCTGGTCGGTCGGATTGTAACTCTGCGGGAGAAGTTATACAAGGATTATTTGGCAGGACGAAAGCTCAAAATTTGCAGGGCTGTAAACAAAGAAGAAGCAACGCAGATGACCCGACAAGAACGGTGAAGGCCTAAACCCGCTGCCAAAGCAAAGGCAAATTATCACACACAGAGATGTTCATAGGCATATCGCCGTAGGCCCCAAGGCCGGTATTTTCCTGGATTTGACTTGTCTTTCTGGAGAGCCTGTCGTCTGATTTCTCTGTTCCTCCATTCCGGGGAAATGAAGGAACAGAGACTACACGACAATTTGATGTTTTTCTCCGTCATCCTCCAGCAAAACTCTGTTTCCCTGAATAAGCCTGCCATCCGCGGTGATTGCTTCCGTTGTCAGCAGTCCCTTGCTTCTGCTTTCAACCCTGATCTCATAGAGAGATCTCCCATACTGATATACAATGGAAAAATCCCCAAAGATTGCAGGTGTCGTCGGATCAATGACCAACTCATTTCCTTCTTTCCGGATACCTAGAAACCAGTTTAACAAGCCCTGATACATCCAGCCCGCGGAACCGGTATACCAACTCCAGCCGCCTCTTCCGGCATAGGGCGGGCTGAGGGCGATATCCGCCGTCATTACATACGGTTCTTTCTCGTACCTGAGCGCATCCTTTCTGCTTTGCGTAAGATAAATCGGGTTCAGCATAGTGAACAGGGTCTGCGCCATATTATCATCATGCAGCATCGATGCGGCAATTGCCAGCCAAACCGCCGCATGGGTATACTGGCCTCCATTTTCCCGCATGCCGGGGATATAATTTTTGATATAACCCGGACTTTTTGTTGTCTTATAAAAGGGCGGTGCCAAAAGCAGGGAAAGGGCTTCCTCCTCCCTTACCAGATAACGCCATGCCGATTGCATTGCCGTTTTCGCCCGTTCCTTTTCTGCCCCCTTTGATATCACGCTCCAAGACTGGCTGATGGAGTCGATCCTACATTCGTCGTTTTCCTTTGAACCAAGCTTCGAACCGTCGTCATAAAAGGCCCGAAGATACCATTCCCCATCCCAGGCATGTTCTTCGATGCTCTGGAGCAGAGTCTCCCGTTTCTGCTCCAGTTCCCGGCCGCAGGCCCCATCGCCTTCCTGATCGCACAGAGGAATGAAGTCGCCCAGTACGGTGTACAAAAACCAGGCCAGCCAAATGCTTTCTCCTTTCCCCATCGCCCCTACCTCATTCATCCCATCGTTCCAGTCGCCTCCCCCCATCAGAGGAAGTCCATGCCCTCCGAAGCGGGTCCGGCTGATAGCTTTTTTACAATGTTCATAAACGCTTTCACATCGCTCGGACACTTCCGGAGTGAACATCGCAGCCTCCTGGCCCTTCTTCAGTTCCGGGCCTTTGATATAAGGAACCCGCTTCTTTAAGATCTCGGCGTCTCCGGTGCTTCGGATATAGGCGGCGGTGCAATAAGGCAGCCACAGTAAATCATCGGAAATGCTTGTTCTGACCCCGATTCCAGTCGGAGGATGCCACCAATGCTGGACATCCCCCGCTTCAAACTGCCTGCTACAGGCAAGCAGAATCTGCCTGCGCAGAACCCCCGAATCCGCGAGGAGAAGAGAAAGTGCATCCTGAAGCTGATCCCGATATCCAAACGCTCCCCCGCACTGATAAAAGCCCGTTCTTGCCTGAATGCGGCAGGACAGTGTCTGATAGAGCAGCCAGCCGTTCATTAAGATATCGACCGCCCTGTCCTTCGTCTTCACCTGAACAGTTCCCAATATTTTGTCCCAATAGGCTTTTACCCGGTCAAGTTCCCTTTCAGCGGCACCATCTTTATACTTGGATCTGATTTTGAATATCTCGCCAAGGCTGCTGCTCTGCCCCAGCCCGAACAGCACCGTCTTGCTCTCCTGGGGCTGTATGGCTACGGATACCTGAATCGCTCCGCAGGGATCATCGCATACGCCCGTATTGCAGGACAGCTTGATTTCCGCTCCCCTCGGTTCCCGGATGCTGCCCCTCTGCCCCAGAAATTCCTGCCTGCCGCCGGTATAGCCGACGATTGTTTCACTGGAAAACAGGTAGGAATAGATGTTCTGAAAATTCATCGTATAGATGTTCTTTGCACAGAAGCATTCATGCTCATTGTCATAGGAGGTCACAATATAGGAATTGGCATGCTCCCGGTCCGTGCCCATCACCCATTCCACATAATAGGTCAGGCTCAGATATTTCACCTTATCCGAGCAGTTCGTCAGCTTCAGGTTCCAAAGCTTAAGCGGCTCATCCAAAGGGGTAAAAACCGTCAGCTCCTGGTCGAAGAGCGCTTCCTGATGAAGGAATCTGCTGTACCCAAAGCCATGCCTAACCCGGTAAACGCCCCGGTCCGACCTTCCGAGGGACATGGGAGTCATCACCTCGCCAGTCGTCTCATCCAGAATATAGATCGCTTCGGAGGCTCTGTCGCTTACGGGGTCGTTGGACCAGGGTGTTAGCTTATTCTCCCTACTGTTGATATTCCAGGTAAAGCCTGCGCCGGATTCCGATATCTGGAATCCAAAGCTCTTATTTGAGACGACGTTAATCCATGGCGCGGGCGGTCTGTTATCACCCTCCAGCAGGATTTCATATTCTCTGCCCCCACAGACAAATGCTCCGAAGCCGTTAAAAAATTCATGCTCCTCCGCTTCTTTCTCCTGTGCCGTGTTCAAAGCCTCCTCCTTACCGTTCGATCCATCAAAAAATCAAGACCTGTTTCGGCTGAAATTTGCCGCGCAGCGTCAAAACGGGTACGATTTCCTCGCCAAAATCCGCAGCTTTTTATGGGTCGGACAAAGCCTAATAATTCTCATGCAGCTCATGCGGATTTTCCTGTCCATCGGTAAAATAAATCCCCGTCTTACCTGAAAAAACAACCCGCGCTACCGTATACAGCAAATCGATCTCCGCCGGTTTCATCTCATACGTGTGCAGGGTGAAAAAGCTTGGCTTTTCATTCCCTGAATCATAAATCCGAAGAGAGCTTGTCATATCGTTAATGAATTCATCCACCGCCCGAAGATAACCATGCTTGGAATCAATCAGGATGATCAGATCCACCAGAACACGGTTCATCCTCAGATATTCGTAAGCCTTTAATACATCTTTCACGATCCTTTCCTCTTCGATGGACCGAACGATCAAGAGCAGGATGGGATGATCGCCGGATATGCCGAACTTCCACAAAAAACTTTGGTTCATAGAGTTTCGCCTGATGTTTTCATCCGGCCCCCGGTAAGCACGCGCAGGATAGAAGACCGGGCTGATTAGATCCTGAAAGGCATTCAACTGGGCCCCGGTAATCTCCAGATACTTTAACTCCAGGCTCTTTTGAAGCCTGAATTTCTCCTGAATATCATCAATGCGGTAGCCTACATTCAGTTCTCCCGCTATCTTGATTGCCTCTTCCTTACTGCCGCACAATCCGGTAATAAAAGAGAGGCAGGCGGTTTCTCCCGCTCCTAAGCAGAACTGCGCCCGCAGGCTCATAATCGGATCATTGCAAAAGCCCGAGTGATTGAACGCGACGTTGTTCACCACAGAGTCTGGATTTTCCAAGGTATTGTTTCTTCCAATAAAGCGTTTTCTGTCATTTTCATACTCCAATTTTTTGCATAGCTCCGCTCCTGTTTTTACCAGGTGCATCACATAAGGGTGATCCTCGTCCGTCTTTCGCCGCCTTTTTGTAAGGAAGATTTCCTGCTCTTCCAGATACTCGCTCTCCAGAAAGAGCTTATTGAACGCAGGATGGCTTAACTCCGCCGGATAGGTATCATCCACCACCTCCACGTAACTGGTCACTTCCAGCTGCTTTTCCTGATTCCCGTGATTGGTGAGCATAACCTTCCGTATCTCAAAGGTATGATCCGCATCTAGACTGACAATCATGTCCGACGAGATATCCCCGTCTCTGCGTTTAAATTCCGCCCAGTGCGGGCAGAAAACCGCCTGGTAATGGTCCGGCTCCGTTTTGGTTGGATGATAGGCTGTGCTCCAGATTTTTCCACGTCCCATGTCCTTGATATAGATATAATTGCCTGTGTTCGCATAAATATCCGGCCGCCAGCGATAGAGCATCCGGTCTTCATATTGACTGAATCCATCTCCATCCGAGGTGATCATCAGGGAATACTTGCTGTTTGACAGATAATCCACAACCGGAGGGTTCACACCCGTACTGTTGATATACCGGTTGCTGTAACCATCCTCTTTGAACAGGGACTTCCCGATTTTTATCGTATACCCCTGCCGGGCAATAGAAATCAGGTAGGACCGGCGTTTTTCTTCCAGCAGGACTTCAGAGGCCTTGATCATCATCTCCGCATGGAACCGCTTCCGAAAAATGCCCTGATTCAAATAATTATCAATGGCCGCCAGATTCATCCCCTGATGATGTGCCATATAGGATTTAACAATACAATATGACGTCAGTTCCACAGAATTCGGTACGTTGAAATCAATCGACTCATAGAAGCCGTAAGTGCCGAATGCGCCTAATTCCTTCAGCCGCTTTAAATTTCCGATGCATTCCTCGCCTGCGACATCCAGCGCCAGCATTGTTGCATAGGGAGCAACCACCAGGGAGTCCTTACGGACCGGCTGGAGCCTTATCTTCGGAACACCGAAGGCTTTATACTGGTAATTTGAGTTTAAGTCAAAACAATAATACTGGGATTCCGAGATCCCCCATGGAATTCCCGCCGCCCTTGCATATTTCATCTGCTGAAGCACCGCTGCCCTGGAAGTCTGCGCATAGGCGGAGCCTTCATATTCCTTGAACACAAGGTTTGGCATCAGATATTCAAACATCGTGCCGCTCCAGGATACGAAGCATGGAATGCCATTGACAATAGTCAGGGGTCTTCCTAGTTTATACCAATGCTTTAGCGGCACTTGCCCCATTGCGATCGCAAGGAAGCTTGTGAGCGCCGATTCCGACGCCATCAGATCATAGCAACCCTCATCCAGCGTATGCGAGGATACATGATATCCGATATGGAACAGCATTCTCTTTTCATCAAATAAAAAGCGGAAATCGGTATTTGCCAAAATACAGTCTATTTGATCGCCGAGCGCTTTGATCCGATTTATCATTTCGCAGGCAAATTGATTACCGCCCGCCGCAATACGGCGAAGTGAGGGATCAGAACAAAATCTCTCTTCCTTCAATTTTAAGGCAGCGGCTTCCCAGACGATACTGTCGATGAGGTTCATCAGATGTCTGGTCCATGGATAATCCGCAGACGGCCTGAGCTCCCTCGCGTTTAAGTCCTCCCAGATGTCCGCGATATTCTCTATCAGTTCCCCGGTACTTTGGTATCCGGTCCTGAGCCTGTTTCCCGCAGAATCACCTGCTCTGCGAATTTCCTCATTGCTGTACTGAACTGCGGCCGTGAGCTCGGGCAGAAAATTGTCCGGATAGATCGGCTTGTCGATCTGCTCTGAAAGTCCGTTTTTCAGGGCGACCAGATGTCCCAGAAAATTACCGCTGTCTACGGTTGACAGATAGGCGGGGTTGAGTACCTCCAGAGATTTAATATCATACCAGTTATAGAGATGTCCCTTCCATTTCAGCATCTTCTGAACGGTTTCCAACAGATTTTCCACGGCTTCCACCGTGGAACTCAGCGTTTCGAACCCAAAATCCCTAGCCGACAGAATCGAAAGAAACTGAAGTCCGATATTGGTCGGTGATGTTTTATCGCTGACTTTTTCAGCCATTGAAATCTGGCAATGATCGGGACAAAGCCAGTTATTTTCCTTTGTGGAAAGCTCCTTAAAAAACAGCCAGGTTCTGCGTGCAGTATCCAAAAGCAGCTCACTGTCCTGTGCCTTCTCCCTGGGGTGAATTTTGTTTTCCGGTCGGCTGACTCGGTATGCGATTTCAAAGGCAGCGCCCCAGTTGACCATGATGATTCCTGCCAAAATCATTCCTGCAGGGTTCAGATCACCCACGAATAAAAGGATGGCCAGCATAAACGCCGGAGGGAGAGAGCTCCACATGCTGAGAAAATATCCTCTTCTAGTGTTGACAATGGAGGCATCCACCGCTTCCGCCGTATTCCAGTGAAGCAGGTTCTTTTTGCTGAGTAAGACCCGGTACAAGGTTCTGATAATTGCATCCGATGCGATATAAGCGCGGTAGGGAGTGATCGCAAACTCCAGTAACACCCTTTCCAGCATCACGGCAAGGTCCTTTAAAAAGCTTTTATAAACAAAGGCCAGCTCTGGCCGGATCAGCTTCCTGGTGATCACTGCAAGCAGCAGAATCATCATGGAAAACAGGTCGTTAAAAAAAACAAACGGCAGCCAAAGATAAGATGCTTTTGGCATCCACGCCAGATTCAGCAGGATCAGTAGAATTTTGCTCAGAGGCACCAGGCTTCTTCTCAAATTGTCAAAGATTTTCCATTTTGAGAGTGCGCATAAGCTTTTCCCATCCGGGGTCTTTTTCAGGAACAGCCAGGGTGACAGCTGCCAGTCCCCGCGCAGCCACCGGTGTTCCCTTTTGGCAAAGGACAAAACGCTGTTTGGAAAATTGTCCATAATCATAGCCGTGCTGGAAAAGGCCGTCCGTGCATAGCAGCTTTCAAAAAGGTCATGACTGAGGATCCGGTTTTCCGGCACCTTGTCCTGGAGCACCTTGTTGAAGGCCCTGATATCATAGATTCCCTTTCCTGTATAAATTGCTTCATTGAAAATATCCTGGTAGATATCCGAAATGACGGCCCCATAATGGGCAAGGCCCGATTCTCCTGCGAATATTTTCGTAAATCTGCTGCCGTTTTTATCTGCAATATGATTTCTGACTGAGGGCTGTATGATGACATAGCCCTCAGTCACCTTTTGATTGGCGGGATCCAGAATCGGCTGATTCAAAGGGTGGTCAATCAGTCCGACCAATTTTGCGGCATTGTCACGAAGCAGGTTTGTATCCGCATCCAGTGTAATCACATACCGAAAGGTGGTAAGAAGCTCCCGGTCGCAGTAAATGGACGAAAAGGTGGTGTCCTCCTCTCTTACCCCATTTAAAAGGTTGTTAAACTCATCCAGCTTTCCCCTCTTGCGCTCCCATCCCATATAGCAGTTCTCAGCTTTATTCCATTTGCGGCAGCGGAAAAACAGGGAAAACCGCTGGTGCTCCGACGGATAGCGCTCATTCAGTTCCTTCATGCGCGCGAAAAGAGCGCTTTCAATCACCGCGTCTTTCGGTGCGGACTGGTACGGGGAATCCTCGAAATCGAGCAGCAGCGTGAAAAAAAGATTGGACTGCCGGTTTGCCAGATAATGCTTTTGAAGGCGATCCATATACTCCAGGCCCTGTTCCTTCGAAGAGACGATCACCGGCATGACCACAAAGGTCCGTGCTTCTTCCGGTATTTCCTTCAGATAGTTCAGTGAGGGAATTTTCTTGACTTTAATTCTTCTGGTAAATATAAAATTTGTAATCTCTGTGGAAATACCCATTAACAGCGGCACCGCCGCCAGAAGGGCGATTACATACCGGCCGGTATCCCACAACCCGCCAAAGGCCCGGAACGCATAGAGCAGGCAGGCGCTCAACCCCGCAAGAATCAGGAACATGGTGAGAAAATAAAGGAATCCCTTCACATTCGTCTTTTTTTTGATGCTTTTGGGGATCGGTTTTCCCAACGCCTTCGCTTTCAGGACCGGATACCCCTTTCCCAAAAGATAGGCGCCTACATGATGGGAGCAGTTTAGGTCTTCCATTCCCTGAACCGCCAGTTCCAAACAGTCCTTCGCTATTTTTTCCTCCGTCAGCCGATAGCGGCGCGATAGTTTAACAATGACCCCGCGGTACATGCCCCTGGATTCCAAATCCATCCTTTGATAGATACCGTCCGGATCCTGTGATAAAATCCGCTCCAGGCAGGAATATTCCGCAAAGAATTTTTCTTCATCCACTTCATTGATATCCCTCAGGCTAACAATCAAAGTCCGGATATTTGTTTCAAGAAGCGATTCGGCCTTTCCCTCCTCCAGGAATATGCTAGAGGTCTTCACCTGTTTTTCCCGGGAGGCAAGATGATACTCCAGATATCTTTGAATGGACGCCTCGTCAAAGGACATATTTTTCAACAGATAGATTACATGGGAATGGAACGAGCAGTTCATCCTCAGGCTATCTTCTATTTTACAAAACAGCGCCGAAAGGTTGGCCGGCTCCCGCTGATCCGCCAGCTTATCCCGGAGAAATTTTTCCGCCTTCAACTTCACATTGATCATACGAAGAATTTCATCCGCGATTGCAATGATTTCTTCAAGAAGGCAAAAGGCCAGCACCTCCGGCAAAGCCCAGATCTCCTTATCCATAAGCGGTATCTTCTGCTGATAAGCCTTCAGCATCACGGAAATATTTTCTTCACTCAGGTGTCCGCCGGAAAGAGCCACCATCTTTTTCGCCACGATATAGATGCGGGGAAAATTACGGTATTCCGTTCCTTTCAGAACCGGCAATGCGGTGTGGCCTATTCCCAAGGTACGCACTTTTTTAATTTCCCGATACAACATTTGGAAATTGTCAAAGAGCCAGCGCGCGGCTGGAATCAGAAAAATGATATCCGCGGATACGGCAGAAATGCTGTCTCTGATCTGATTCAGCTTTTTATAGGCGGCCTGATTATGATCGTTCAGAACGAAGCTATACCCGGTAAGGCTAACCTGACTGTGGCTTTCCGCCAGGTCAATCATTTGCTTCTCCCACTCGTCCGGACCCTGCTTATCTCCTTCTTCTGAAGAGCAAGCCGAGAAATTCACTCTTTTCCCAAAATTTTTAAATCGCCAATACAGCATGAATAGAACAAAACAGGACAATAAAAACGGTATCAGTAGTTTAACCGGCAGAGGCAAATTGGTATAAAAATTAATATTCTTTAACAAGATCTGCAATTGAGGCTCCTCCTCCATATATGACGGCATCTCTTGCCAGATAGCCTGCCAGCTTTCAAAGTAGATATTCTTTATTAATCTCCTGTTAGATTGAAAAAATTCATGTAACCTTCGTGATCCTGCACGCGATTTAGTTTTTTGAATCTTTGCGGCCAACGGTTATTCCATATCTTGCTGCGGCTTTTTGGCAAAATCTCCACTCTGAAAGCCGCATTAATTGCAGTAAAAAAGTACCCCCTGCAATGAACGGCACCCCAATTGTTTTAGACAGTATGATATACTGAATAACGATTGGGGTGCAGTTCACTTTTTGGAAATGGGCCCGGCACGCTTTTTGCAATGGTATAATTTGCTACTTTGGAGGGAAATCATAGAAGTGCAGAGAGTAAACACCCCAAATGTGATAGAATCAAAGAAAGAACAAGGTGGTGTTTGCCATGCGCAAATATGACAAGGAGTTCAAAGAAGAAACGGTTAACTGTCCGATGAAATCGGCGTGTAACAGGCGGCGGCACGACTGGGCATTCCGTACTACTCTCTGGCAGAGTGGCGGCAAAAGCGAAAGGCCTTCGGAGATCACGCCTTCGTCGGAAGCGGTATTCACCGCGATGCACCGCTATCCGAGAACGAGCGCCGACTGATAAAGGAAATTGCAGAGCTGCGGAAAGCCAATGAGATTCTCAAAGATGCGCTGGTTTTTTTCGCCAAAGACCGGAAACGAGCCGGAGCGACTGTATGAGTTCATTACGCTGCGCCGTGAGCGGTTCTGCGTTCATGCCATTTGCCGGGTTGTGAAAGTCACACCCGAGCTTTTACGCTCTGGCCTGAACGCTCAGTGGACAGGCAGAATCATATTTTGCGCCGCTATAAACAAAGAAAATGTCCGCTGAAATCGTTGATTTCAGCGGACATTTGGTCCGAGTGATAGATTGGAACTCTGGTTCTCTTGGTCCCAAACGTGTGTCTGAACGTTTGCGCTCAATCAGATAGATTTTTTGGGGGCAGATATGACCATATCTCCGGCCTCACAGCGACACGAATTTTGTTGCGATTTTTTCGGTGAAAACCCGGTCATGTTCCACAAACAGGATGGTGGGCTGGCAGGAGAGCAGAAGCGCCTCGATCTGCATCCTGGAGATGACATCCACAAAGTTGCCCGATATACCCTCTGTCCGGGCGCAGTCCGGAATTCTTGGTTCCAAACTTCGTCTTTTCCACCGCGTCTGCCCAGCCTGCCTTTTCCCGCGCACTGGTCTCCAGCCTGACGATTTGCTTTTTCAGCTTCTCATTCTGCGCCGCCTCAAAATTGTCCTGCCGTTTCTTGTTTTCAAACCAGCTGGAACCCCCCCGTTGCAGTTCGATATTGGTTTTGTTGATGGACAGAACGTGATCCACGCACCCGTCCAGAAACGCCCGGTCGTGGGAGACGAGAAGAAAACCCTGCTTGCTCCGGAGATACCGGCCGACCCGCTGCCTGCCCTCCGCGTCCAGGTGGTTCGTCGGCTCGTCGATGAGCAAAAAGCGGGACTCAGCCACAAACAGCACCGCCAGCAGCACCTTCGTCTGCTCTCCGAAGGAGCGCGTATCAAAGGAACGCTCCAGCGCGTCCTCGGAGACACCCAGAAGACTGAGCTCGCGGACCAGCTCCCAGAACTGCGCCTCCGGGTTGACGGAGCGCAATACCTCCCCCGTGGGATGGCTCCGGTTCTTTACCGAAATGGGAAGTATGCGAAGGGAACGGACGCGGAGATACTGCCAACGTACGGATACTCACCCAGCAGAAGCTTTAGCAACGTGGTTTTTCCCCTTCCGTTCCGGCCGACAAAGCCCAACTTCCAGTCGGTGTCGAGCTGAAAGCTGACGTCCTCGAAAATGTTGTCGTAGCTACCGGGATAGGCAAAGGTAAGGCCCTCGACTTTTATCTGTGGCATGGTTTTGTCCTCCTATATAGAAAATGGCTGCAAGAAAGTTACTTCTTGCAGCCATCACACAGAAAGACAAAGCCCGCCTGTCGGCATGGCGATTCCGTGAGCGCTCAAAAAATGCGTAACTTCCCTGCACAGGCATGACAAAACGGCGGCTGAAGCCGCTCACGGTTTTCATCATAGCCAATCAATCAGCAGGAAGCAACGCGCATTTTTTCAACTCCACTCTATATGATCTGAGGACAGTTTATCATTGCGGAACAGAAACGTCAATGAGTTCATTTTCTGCCCAACTCGTTTTCGATCAACTGTCGGGACAATTCCATGGCCCGGATGGTGCCGTGAAAGCGCCTGTATTGCACGCTGGTCGGCTCATATTTTGAACGGGCTTTTTCGCATTTTCGGATGATCGAGGCCAGAGGCTCCAGGGCGGCAGACAGATCCTGCGTGGAATATAGATCTGCGCCACGCCCGGTCAGCAAAGCCTCTGCAATTTTCATGGCCTGAATGCGGTTTTTCAGCAGGGTGTGCTGCGAGGTCCCGGGGACAAACTTGGGCTGCATCCGCTCACAGCGCACAATGATCGAGGTCACCACTTTCAGAACATTCGCCTGCTCCTGCTCCGTCATGCGTACATCTCCTCCCAGTTTCGTAAAACAGCCAGCTGTCCCGGCGTGTGAAACCAGTGTTCGCCCTGATCGCAAATCGTCAGAGATGCGGCGTGCGCGTCGGCAAAAGTTCTGATCGTTTTCATCGTGGTCAGGTTGTCCCGTTCTGCGTACAGAATCACCGTGGGGTGACTCCAGACACTGAGCGGATGTTCTCTTGCCCAGCAAAGATAATGCCATGAGAGCGTTTGTCCGAAGTCGGTGGAAATCTCGCCCTGCCGTCGTAGTATGTCCTCTGTCACACCCGCCCAGCCCATCATGTCACAGATCAGACGCTCCATATCCACAATCGGAGACACAAAAAGTGCCTTTTCAATTTTCTCGTCCGCGAACGCCAGCATGGAAAAATAAGCCCCGATGCTGTTGGCCCGCACACCGATTTCGCTCCACTGGGACTCCATATAGGCAAACACCGTTTTCAGCTCCGGCACCGCTGTCCATGGGTTGAAACGGTCCTTCTCGCCCTGGCGCTCACCGTGCTCCGGCAGGTCGATGGCAAGCACCTGATATCCAGATGGGCAGGCAATTTCGGCGAAGGCTAACCCTTCCTCCTTGCACCCGCATTGACCGTGGACAAACAGATACGCTTTCTCCGCCGCATCGCCGTACAGCACGACGGGAATAATCTCAATTTGAAATCTGTGCTCCGTCATTTTTTGCACCACTCCAAAACCGGGCGCAGGTTTTCCTCACTGACCCGGCTGCCGCCGTGGAGAAGCAAATCCAGCATATCCTGTTCATCTGCTGTTTTGTCCTGTTTCGCCGCCAGCTTTTTGCCCACGGTACGCTTCATGGTGTTCATCATAAATTTGTAGATGCCGTGGAGCTTATTGAGTTCAAAACCGCCCTGCAGGGTGAACAGCGGAATGTTCTCCGGAATGGCGTTGCCCTTGCGCACTTCCTTGATCTGCGAGCCGCCGGCCCCCATGCCCACGCCGCAGACCGCGGCAATTTTATAAAGCTTTGCCGCCTGCTTATAGCCCTTGACCTGACCTGCCATCAGCCAGCCGAGATAGATGATTTCAGCGCCGGCGGCAAGTTCCCTTTTTGCCGTGTCCAGAGAATAGACCGGCAGATTCAGTTTCCCGCCCAGCAGCCCTGCGTACTGCGCGGTAAAGCCGGTATTGGAGGTATACACGATTGCGTTCATCATAGATTTACTCCTTTTTCAGTATCCGCTTTAAGTTCTCCACGTCCAGCAGCAGATTCACTGTCTGGAACGCGCCTTTGTAAAATGCCGCCCAGTTGTTGAACACGCACGGCAGGTTTTTTGCCTGTTGCAGCGTATTGACCGGAACAAGGGACAGCGGCACTCCCTGTTCTTCGCAGTACAGCCGGACTGTCTCGATGCTCTGACCCACATAGGGGCATTGCAGGTCGTAATAAATGGTCAGCTCTCGGCTCTCAATTTTGGACGCTCTGGCGCAATCGGTAAACCGCGGCGCCGTGCCGTCAAAGGAGAGGGTGAGCAGTTCGTAGCCGCTGTCGGTGGAGTCCACCGCCTTGAAACCAAAGCTTTTCGCAAAGCTCTGGTCGGTCAGCCATGCTTTCTGCTTTTGCGCGCCCAGCATACAGACGCCGGACTTGCCCTTTTCCCTGGCGTCCGCAATGCAATACTCCATCAGCGCCCGTCCGTAGCCCTTGCCCTTGTAGGGGGCGGCCGCCCACAGGCAATAGATGTATAAAAAATTCTCGCCGGTAACAGGCACCCACGCAGTCTCCAGCGGCGCATATTCGATAAAAACGCAGCCCTTGACATTCAGCTTGCGAAAGATATGGCCTTCTTGGAGTCGCTCAGACAGCCACTGCCGCTTTGCCTCCACGCCGGGATGAGGCTTTTTGCTGCGAATGATACAGCAAAGATGCTCCTGGGCAAGATTTTGCGGCGTCAGGTTGATAAAATCAGGGCTTGCATTTTCCACGTCTACACCTCCGAATATTCCGGGCAGTCCGATTTCAAAAGGGCGTACAGTGCCATATCCAGCGCCTTGCCGTTTTTAACGGCGTTGGCGCGCATGATACCCTCGCAGAGGAAACCGCTCTTTTCCAAAATGCGGCGGGAGGCGGTGTTGTAGGCAAAAGGCTCTGCAAAAATGCGCAGGATATCTGTATTTTCAAATACGTATTTGCATGTTTGCTTCACTGCGCTGGTGCCAAGCCCCTGCCCCCAGAACAGTTCTGAAATATAATATCCCATTTCGGCAGTGCGGGAATGAATGTTATCTTTGCGAAAAACGCCAATACTGCCGATGGCCTTGTCGTCTACTGTAATAGCAAAGGCAAAGGTCGCGTTTTTATCGGCGTGAAGCATAGCGTCGATATAGTCACCGGCATCTTTTTCCGTGTACGGGTATGGCAGGCCGTCCCGCAGATTGTTTTGAATATTCGGATTATTCAAAGCCGCCGCCAAATCGGCAGCGTCGCTCATGCACCATGCGCGAATGCTGCAATCCATTCCATCACCTCTTCTTTACGGGGTGGCGGATCACCGTTTTCCACTTCTCCGGCGCGACCTTTCGGGCGTCGGAGAGGTAGACCTCATGGTGAAGGCGACTGTCTGAGAAGTCATTTTCATATCCGTTCACCGCAAGAAACTCGTCCATCAACGCTACGGTGGCAGGTTCGTCGTCAAAGGGACCCATGTGCAGGATCTGGACGCACAGGCCCTCGTCCAGCGTGAAAAACTCCGCTGCGGAGCAGTCCAGCTTCTTTTTTCGTGTCGCCTCGCCAACCGCCCAGTCAAAGTCGGCTTTGGTCACAAAATCAGGCAGACGAATGACCGAGGTCCAGTGGAACAGCGCCTTATTTTTGTAATCCACGCCGTCGATACCCTCCTGCCACCAGAAGCCCTCCAGCGGCGGCACCACGAAATCGTAGTAGCCTTCCATGCGGTAGTCGCCCATCTTGCTCATCTTGATGGTGTAGGCCACGGCGTACAGCACTCCCACCGCCGCCTTATACGCGCCGGTGGCCTCATTGGGGTCGCCGGTACCGCGCACGGCAATGTAGTTTGCCTTCGGCACGGTCACGATTTCCGGCTTGTTCTTAGGCAGATAGAATTCCTTATATTCCTTTTTAAAATCAAACGCCATGGTACCCCTCCTCTACTTCTTTCGTCTTGCTTTCGGCGCGGGAAGCTCCTCGTACAGGGCGCTCACCAGCCGCTCCAAAAATTCCCGATTGTCCACATCCTCCGCCAGCAGCATTTCCTTCGCCCCGCCATAGGGTAGCTCGCGGCGCGCATTTGGCATATGCGCCAGCGCCGCGTTCACCGGCTTGACCAGCAGTCGGTCATCGTAAATGCCGCCCACAAGCTTGCCGCAGTAATAGAGGAGATATTCGCCCATCATGGCACAGTGCGAAATATCCTCCAGACCGGTAATCTGTTCCAGAATGAAGTCCAGGTATTCTTTACTCGACGCCATAATCGCCCTCCTTCAGCAGAGCATAAAAGTTATCCGTAACCCGTGCCATGCTTCCAGTGGCCGGGTATTTCCAGTTAAACTGCACGTTTTTTCCATTTTAGCACGCCGGTAGTTCGCGCGCAAGGATTGGAAACTTCTAAAAGAAGGTCCGGTATGCACGTGCTTGTGTACCGGACCTTCGATGCTTGGGTATACGTTATTCGATTCGGTCGAGCTGTCCGGCCTGAATGTAGGGAATATTACGCGCGATACGCTCCCCGGGCCAGTTCCACCACTGCATGGATTCCAGCTGCGCAGCGGTTTCGTCTGAAAACCGTCTGCGAATGGGCTTTGCGGGTGCGCCGCCCACAATGGTGTAGGGCGCGACGTCCTTTGTGACCACGGCGCGGGCGCCGATGATGGCCCCGTCTCCGATGGTCACGCCCGCCAGAATCACCGCCTCGTACCCGATCCACACATCACTGCCGACGACGATGTCGCCCTTATTGTCCCATGCCTGCGTCACATCCGCCTTATCCAGACCCCATTCCTCAAAGAACAAAGGAAACGGATAAGTGGAGAGGGCCCGCATGGTATGGTTGGCGCTGGTAAAAAGGAATTTCGCGCCGCAGGCTATGGAGCAGAACTTTCCGATCACCAGCCGATCGTGATTGACGGGATAATGATAGAGAACATTATTCTTCTGAAAATCGCAGGGATCGCTCACAAAATCGTTGTACATCGTGTAGTCGCCGACTTCGATATTCGGGTCTTCAACAACATTTTTCAAATAGACCGTCTGTTTGTCTCCCGTGCGGGGATAGATTGTTTTTTCCGGAATAGACATTATAAACCTCCTGATTTTTTGATTTGTTATGCTATTCCGGTCATGCCAATGCAGCGCTTCACCGCGCACCACCTCTGTTTCCCATTCTGTGCGATTTCATTTTGAAGGTTTATGCAACAAAATCCTTGCGGATTACCTTTTATTCCACGGTCACACGGAATCGGCACTCCTGCGCGCCGGAGAGGACCGTGCGCATCTGCTCCACCTGAATTTTCTTCTCCGGCAGAAGTGTATTGAGCACATAAAGGATACTCTGCCGGGAGCACTCGCAGTGTACCGGCGCGGACGCAAGCCCCGCGTCCACCGCCGGGCAGAGACAGCGCGGATAGCCGATCTCGTAGACGCGGCCGCGTTCGATGATGTCCGCGAAGAAGAACTCCGACCGACCGTATTTTTCGTACTGCAAATCAAGATCGCCGCCACACTCGTCAAACTGCCGCTGCTGCTCTTTCAGGACATAATTCTGCACGCAGCCCACGGCGCAGGGGCGGTACAACTCCTCCCGCTCGCTCTGGGGCAGCTTTTCGATGCCGCTCTCCAGCGTATTGAAAAACGTCTGGTTAAAGCGCTCCCATTCATTTTCCATATCAAGTTAACCTTCTTTTCTGTTTTTCATTTTTCCGCCGCCAGCGCAAGAAATTTCTTCTCCGACAATATCTCGTTGGTGACGTAATTGCCGTTATAAAAAAGTGCGTAGTTTGTCCACGCGGCGGGCGCGTTTTGAGCCTGCTCCCGGCTCTCCAGCAAAACACTTTTGAACGGGATGCCCGCATCCTTCGCCGAGCGTTCGATGAGCGGCACATATTTCGCCGTATAGGGACAGCCTGCGGTATAGCAGAGCACAAAACCGCTCTCGTCAACATGCGGCGTTTTGGCGCAGGGCCTGAACTTCGGGGCTGGCGCGCCTTCGTCAAAGGGCAGATACAGCAGCGTGAAAAACGGCTCCGCCGTATCCGCCAGCCGGAAACCCTTGTAGGTAAGATACTTGGGATCTGATAAAAACGGCTGCTTTTTCTTTGATGCGATCACGCAAAGGCCCCGTCGCCCCTGCGCTTTCCCGTCGGCAATGCAGCGCTCCATCAGGTCGTTTGCGTAGCCGTGGCCCTTGAGCGCGCCGGACACCCAAAAGCAGTCTATGTAGAGATACCCCGCCGCCTCGATGGGAACCCACGCATACTCCGCCGGAAGGTATTCGATAAAGCATTTGCCGCGCTCTGCCGCCTTGAGAAAGACCAGCCCTTCATCCAATCTGTCCCGCAGCCACGCCTTTTTGGCGGCCACCTGCGGGTCCTTATTACTGGAGATGGCGCAGCAGATATGCTCCCGCTCCAGATTTTCCGGGGTCAGTAGAATGTACTCCATAGGAACCTCCTTGTCGGAATAAAATACGAAAAGAACGCAGCGCACATGCCTGCGATTCCAATATCAAACGGGGAATTGGTAACCCACGAGTTATGCTCGCCTTATTCACCCATTGCTTTTCTTAAATCCATAATATAAGCTGCTTGCTGCTTTTTAAGATACGACTTTACAAATAAATTCATAATGGGATTCGCGACTTCAACTTCTTCAGTAAATTCGATTTTTGTACCAGAGCCGTCCTTTGAAAAAAGCCCAATCCAATGCCCGTCCATATTCTTGTTTTTCATATCAAATTCATAGCGTTCATAGGGCTTTTTGAGTACAATCGTAAATTCAGTTTCAAATCCGTCTTTCGTAAATTCAGTAAAACGATTACCATCGTCAGATACTTCTATTTTAACTATATCACTGCGCCAGTCAAAGGCTGTGTTATCCGTAACTATATTCCAAACAGTTTCTATTGAACTATGGAACCTTGCAATAACGGTTGATTTTTTCATTCTGCATCCCTTCGTTCTCTATCAATAATCTCACTTTCAAATTCCGGCTGCCTTTATCCACGCTGTTCCCCGATTGTGTTTTTATCCGGAATCCAATCTGCGGCGCTGCCGCTTTTCCTCTCTCGTGGGCCGCTGGCAGTAGACCGCATTCTTCTTATCCTGCTTATGATGCTTCCGGCAAGAAACGCAGTCGCCGTGCCGCTGGCAGCGCGTCCGTTTGCAGGGGCAGTCCGCACGCTGAGTCACGCAGAACATGGGCGTATAGCGGATGCCGCCCGTCGTCTGCTCCGCGTCTGTCTCACAAAAACCCAAACGCCGGTAAACCTCCACCGCATAGGGCGAGGAATTCACCGTCATCTGTCCTGTGGGATTCTCCCGGCAGGCGCGAAAAAAGAGCTGCTCGCCCACGCCCTGCCGGTGGTATGTGCCGCGCACAAAGAACAGCGCGATATGCGCGCCGCCGCTGCGGGTGGCCAGAATGCCGATGAGTGCGTCCCCATCAAAAGCGCTGTAGATGCGGAGCCGGGCAAGATAGTCCGGGTCGTGGATAGAGGCGTAAAACGCCTCAGAACCCTGTGGGGTGTAGTCCGGCGCTTCAAACTTCTGAAAAACCTCCCACGCCAAATCCAGCGCCGCGCCGTACTCCTCTTTCGCAAGCTCTCGAATCTCCATAATCTCCCACCTCAACTAAATCTTCTTTTCCTGTTCGGCTATCTTCTGCAACGTGCTCACGATATCCTTTAAAATCAGAGGTCGCATACTGTCGCGGTATCCGGTGAGGTCGGCATTTTTCAACGCCTCTCGAATTCGGGGAATCAGGTTTGACTTCGCCGTCGCGATTTCCGGCAGCGCCTGAATGCACTGTCGGGCTGTAATGGGCTTTTCGTCCGTAACATGGGCGAGAAAATCGTCAATCAAAGCGTCATAGCGGTTTTCGCTGTCCCAGCGGGCGTTGGCAGCAAGAATGGAGATAGCCCGGTTCCGTACCAGCGAATTTTTATGGTGCAACAGCGCGACGATGTCGTCGAGATACGGATAAAACCGGTCGCTCTCCCGGCTTTCCGCTGCAAGTTTATCCGCATAGGCGCAGGCGGACTTGGCGTCCTTGTCGGTCAGACGCTCAAGCAGTTTCTCTTGATCGGTCATATTTCTGGCCTCCTGAAAGGTGGTTTATTTTAGGAAGATGCCCCGGCAGTCGCGGTTCAGCACCGGAGCGTTTATGGTAATCACGAGTTCCTCCAGAGACGATAACAGCGCCGCGGCGCACAGGATGACACCCGCGGCAGTCAGCCCCAGCGCCGCATACAGAACCGGGAATGTGAAAATCAGCGCGCCCGTGGCCTTGTTCGCGTAAGTATGCAGGGCGGAAAAGGTTTGGTGTTTCACAAACCCGATGGTATAGCCCGCAAGACGCAAAGCCGCGATGAAAGCGGCACCGATCCACAGCCATATGGGAAATGGGAGATACCGCATGGCGAAAACTGCAATTGCTGCGGCAAAAAACAGATCTGCCACGCTGTCCAGCTTCGCTCCGGCAGCGCTTTGCGTTTTCAGCCTGCGGGCCAGCGCGCCATCCATCAGATCGCTGATTCCACCGCACAGATAGCAAGTCCAAAAAGCGGTGGAGAATGGAGCGGCCAGCACCATTCCTACTGCAAACAGAAACCGCGTGGAAGTAATCACGTTGGCAAGATTTTTGATGGCAATATCCCCTCACACTTTTTTATCATCATACCATGTTTTATTCCTGGGATAAAGTCTCTTTGCAGTAGCTGTTTTTCTCTTTACCGCAATTTGATTTACCGGCACATCGTCTCCGGTTTGGGGAGTTCGCCGAGCTGAAGCCACATCACATCAGTGCCTTTTATAAAGCGCTGGCGGAAAGCGGGCTCGGTTCCCGCAGTATCTGGTGCGTTCATCTGCTCCTTCGGCACTGTCTGGACGACGCCTGCAAGGATGGGTTCCTCGACCTCAATCCGGCGGACTTCTGCGAAGTTCCAGCCTTGGAACGCAAGCCTGCCACGCGACTCCGGCCTAGGCAGATTCGCCGCTATCTGGACGCGGCGGGAGGTGCGAGTGTGCTGCCCATCATCTACATTGGACTCACCGTCGGCCTGCGGCAATGCGAACTGTTCACACTGTCGTGGGCCGATTTCCATTTGCAGCGTAGGTACACTCTGCGGGGTAAACGCCTGCTGACGCTGAATGAAAAGGCCGTCTCCCTGCTGGCTGCGGAGCATGAGCGGCACCCGGACAGCCACCATGCCTTCCTCAATTCCAAGACCGGTGAGCCGTTCCGTCTGCACGAGTTTTATTACCTGCACAGAAAGCTATTGGAACAGGCGCGGATGCCAAAGCTGGGCTTCCGCGATCTGCAAACGCAATGTATGGAGGGAAAACTATGACGATGAAGGAAGGGCGGAGCGGTGGATGGAAGATAACGTCCGCCCCAAGGTGCGCCCCACAACCTACGAGGCCAAGCGCTATGTCCTGCAAAACCACATCCTGACCAAGCTGGGCGACATTCCGCTCTCCGACTTGACCGAGGCGCAGATCTGCCGCTTTCTCGACGAGCGCAAACGCTTCGGCAGCCACCGTCCCGAGAGCGTGGAATACCCCGGCCTGAGCGAGGTTACCATGCGCCACATCCATCGCTGCCTGCAGGAATGTCTCGACAGCGCCGTCTCAACCGGTATGATTCCGGTCAATCCGGCACGAGCTTTTCACTACCCCACGCAGCGGAAGGTCAAGGTAAGCGTACTCGGAGACTCGGAGGTCGAGGACTACCTGGACGCCGCGCAAGCGCTGGGCTATCTGCCCATGTTCACGCTGATGCTGACCGTCGGCCTGCGTCAACGGGAACTGCTTGCCCTAAAATGGAGCGATCTGGATGAGCAGACCGGCGTTCTCACCATATCCGAAGGGCGCTGCGTGGTAAAGGGCAAGCTGACCGACTACGGCGGCAACACAAGACAAATCACTCTGACTCCTGAGATGGTCGCCTTGCTCCGGCAGGAGCATAACCGACACCCCAGCAGTGAGGCGATGTTCGTCCACCCCGGCACGCGAAAGCCGTACGCGCCTACCATGGTGCGCCTGCTGCACCAACGGATCATCGAAAAAGCCGGACTTGACCATATCCGCTTTGAAGATTTGCGGCACACGGTGGCCGTCCACGCGCTGGAAAGCAAAATAGAAGCCAAAACGGTGTCGGCGCTGCTGGGCCACACCCGCCCTTACACGACCCGGTATGCCTATTCGGAGTATCTGCCCAAAAAGGAAGAAAAGGCACCCGTGTCCGACGCAAATGCGCCCACCAATGAAGAACTGCAAAAAGCAGCGGATCAATTGGGAGCCATGCTCCGATTCTGACCCGCCCCTCCTCATCAGGTGATGGGGAACTATATCAACAAGACGAAGGACAACAAATTAAAACCCCTCCTGCGGGGCTCAAACGAGCCCCGCAGCTTTGACTGCTGGATGCATTGCCAAACCGCCTCTTGCGTTCTCAAGTCCGAGGCACTATAATGAAGCTGTGATGAGGCTCAAAGCCTGATCAAATATAACATTTAGGAGACTGCTGTTTGAAAAACAACACCTTGGAGATTGTCGGCTGACCGGGAGGTTTGCTGAACACATCTCGAACCTCCCTGAATTGAAACTCATCAATTTTAGGAGGAAAACCATGCAAAACGAATATACCATCCGTTTGGAAACAACAAGCGATTACTTTGATGCCGAAAATCTGACGCGCGAGGCGTTTTGGAATGTCTACCGCCCCGGGTGTCTGGAGCATTATGTCCTGCACACCTTTCGCGGCAAGCCGGATTTTGTCCCGGAGCTGGATTTCGTGATGGAGCGCCGCGGCAGACTGATCGGTCATGTGATGTATGTCCGCTCTGAGATCCACGCCGATGACGGCAGAAGCATTCCCATCATGACCTTCGGCCCCATCAGCATTGCGCCGGAATGGAAACGACAGGGCTACGGCACAATATTGTTGCGCCACTCCATGAACGAGGCCAAAAAGCTGGGCGCGGGCGCGCTGGCCATCACCGGCAACATCGACTTCTACGGCCAATCCGGTTTCGTGGTGGCAAGTACGAAGGGCATCCACTATTTTGCCGAGCCACGCGACGCTGAGGTTCCCTATTTCCTGATCTGCGAGCTAAGTCCCGGCTTTCTGGACGGCATCTCCGGCACCTACAAGGACCCGGAGGGCTACTTCGTGGATAAAAAAGAAGCCGAAGCCTTCGACGCGCAGTTTCCATCCAAGGAAAAACGGAAACTGCCGGGGCAGCTGGTGTAACCCAATTTCATATCACGCGCGAGGAGCGGTCTATGACCGCTCCTCGCTTTTTTAACGAAATTTATATAACTGTTGACAAGAATTTTTTATTGATTTACCCTTATTTTCAAGAGATGACGTCACTCTCCAATCACAATAATGGAGTTGAAGTGAATATGTATCACGGAAGATTCAAGGGTTCGCACTATGAGGCAGGCTTTAAGTACGGAGCGCTGCTGAAAAACCACGGAACGATCATCAACGGCAGCCCGACTTTCACGATCACAGACGAGCTGAAAGCGTTCACAAAGAGCTGCCTGCCGGTCTATCGGGAGTATTATCCTGAAGTTCTGGAGGAGATGAAGGGCATGGCCGACGGCCAGGGCAGCACGCTTGAGAATATTGCAAATCTGCTGCTTCCCATGTACTGCTTTGAGCCGGATCATCACTGTACGGCCTTTGCAGTTGCCGACGGGACAAATATTTATCTGTGTAAAAACAGTGATTTCCTGGTGAGCCTCGAGAAGCTCTATATGAACTGCCTCTACGCGCTGTCCGGCGCCCACGCATTCAACGGCAACACCACCGCATTCATCCAGATCAAAGACGGCATGAATGAAAACGGACTTGCCGCCGCGCTGACCTTCCTCTACCCCCATATCCGAAAGCCAGGACTGAACGCCGGGATGCTGACGCGATATATCCTGGAAAAATGTGCGACGACCGAGGAGGCGATTGACGCACTCAAAAATCTGCCCATTGCCTCCGCGCAGACGATCACCCTTGCCGACAGAAACGGCAAGATTGCCGTAGTCGAATGCAACCCCGCAAAACTTGAAGTGATCCGGCCGGAGCCGGGNACGCATTTTGTCGCCGCGGCGAACTGCTTCCATTCCGAGACGATGAAGGAGTACCGCACCCCTTCCGATGTGGACAGCTGGCGCGCAGAGGAGCGGTACGAGACGGCACGGAACGCTCTGACGGAACATGACGGTGCGTATTCNCTGGATTTCTGCGAGGATGTTCTGTCCGGCAAATACGGCTTCATCTGCCAATACGACCGGAAAACAAACGCAGATACCGTCTGGTCGGCGGTCTACGACGTGAAAAACCTGCGCTTTTACCGCGTGGAGGGTAACCCTTCAAGNAAGCCGTTCAAAACGGATGCCAGGATGAAATTCTGATGAAACCCTTCCGCTGAGTATCACAAAAGGCACGGTCATGGAATCATCACTCCATTTCCGTGCCTTTCGTCTGCTGTAGGCTCTTGAATTTTCCGGTTTGCGGGTCACGGGGTTCAGCCCGTACCAGCTGCCGCGCCGTTCGGCGTTTTGCTCCCGCTGTTTTTTCTTGGAGAACTTTTCAGAGGGAATAAACTTTTCCATATCGGTGCTCCTTTCATGGAAGTAGGTCATTGATGATACTAAAAACGCCCGCGCTTGTCAAACGCAGCGGCGAAACACCACCGTCTGCGCCTTCATGGAAATCTTACCAACCTCGTAGCCGTAGGCCGGCAGCTCTTTCTTAAAGTTCAGAAACGAATGGTCGATGGGAAAGCCGAGGATGCTTTCAATCTCTTCATAAGAAAGGATAAAGCTCTCCTCCGTGTGCTTCCCGATGGCCTCCCAAAGCGGCGCATACTTGCTCATTTGCCTTCCACCTCCGCATACAAAAGCGATTCTTTTATCAGTATAGCATGATTGGGTTCAAAATGCAGCAAACATTTCGCCGCAGCACGCCAAGCTATGATACACTATTGGCAGAATTGTTTTTTTGTTGCCGCAACTGCGCAAGCAGTGTCGAGAAAATCCGCCGCCGGTTGTGGTACGATCCTTTTGTAAGGAAGTGAACAGCGTGAATGACAAAACTCTTGCCGTCCAGCGGATGCAGGACTACATCGAAAGCCACCTGACCGAAACCATCACTCTGGCGGATCTGGCTGGGGCAGCCCGATTCTCGCCGTGGTATGCCGCCCGCATGTTCAAAGAGCTCACCGGTCTGGCCCCCGCCGACTATATCCGGCGGCTGCGACTCTCCAAATCGGCTCTGCGGCTGCGGGACGAGCAGGTCAAGGTCATCGACGTAGCCTGCGATCTGGGCTTTGAGAGCGTAGACGGCTACCAGCGGGCGTTTCGGCGGGAGTTCGGCTGCAACCCCAAGGAATACGCCCTGCGCCCAATTCCTCTGCCGCTGTTCACCGCCTATGGAGTCAAATTTCGAGAAATTTGGAAGAAGGAGCGTGCAGACATGGCAAATGAAAAAAGTGTGTTTATTCAGGTGATGGAGAAGCCCACGCGGAAGGTTGTCATCAAGCGGGGAATCGCCGCCGCGGACTACTTCGCCTACTGTGAGGAGGTTGGCTGTGACGTGTGGGGCGTACTCACCAGCATGAAATCCCTTTGCGGAGAACCGGTGTGCCTGTGGCTGCCGGAACAGTACCGCAAACCCGGAACCTCCGAGTATGTGCAGGGTGTGGAAGTCCCTACGGACTACGATGGCCCTGTGCCGGAGAGCTTCGACGTGATCAACCTGCCCGCCGCGGCCTACCTGATGTTCCAGAGTGAGCCCTTCGCGGAGGAGGACTACTGCGTGGCCATCGATTCATTGCAGGCGGCTATGGACAAATACGAGCCATCGGTAATCGGCTACCGCTGGGACGACGCCAACCCGCGCATCCAGCTGGAGCCCCGGGGCGAGCGAGGCTATATCGAGCTCCGGGCGGTGAAAAAGGTATAGGCAAACGGCTCAGGCTGGTGCATTGTCAGTCTGAGCCCTTCTTTTTTATCTGAGGATGATTCTTACGGTTTCCATCGTCCTCGCCGCTCTGCTCTGGCAGCTTGATGACCTTCAGTTCCGGCTCCGCGCGGAGATATAGAGCTCCTCACATTCCCGCTGAGCAGCGATCAACACATTCACCGCTTCCTCTGAGGCGCGAAACAGCTTTAGATACATCTCTTTATAATCCGGCATATATTTTCACCCCACTGTGTATATCTTAATCTAAATCAGGTTATAAGTCAATAATCTGTTTCAGGTTATGAGATACTATTTATGAGGTGATTCCTATGAACAACAGGCTGCGGGATTTGCGTGAGGATGCAGACCTCAATCAAACACAGATTGCTCAGTATTTAGGGATGTCGCAGACCGGATATTCCAAGTACGAGACCGGAGAAAACGACATTCCGACGCAGGTACTTATCAAGCTCGCAAAATATTACAAGACAAGCATCGATTATATTCTTTGCGTAAGCAACGACAAATCCCCGTATAAAAAATGATTACAGCGGTATGGAGCTCAGGCTCCATACCGCTGTTTTTCTCTGTGTCAGAGCTTCACATAAACCGGATACGGATGATCCCGGTGGTAACCAAGTTTTTCTGCCAGCGCCACGCTGCGCAGATCGTGCGCGTCCCAGCTTGGATAAAGTCCGCGCCGCAGGCATTCGAGAATCAGTGCCGCCCCACAGGCTGTCGCCAGTCCCCTGCCCCGATATTCCGGTTTTGTGTCAATCTCAATTTCAATGCCGCCCGGATAGATCGTATAGGAGGACGCGCCCGCCACCAACTGCCCGTTCCAAAGAACCGCCGCTCCCAGCCCGCGAAGGCAGTAATCTGCCCCGTCCGGAAATTGAGAAACAAGGTCCTCCGACCACTTTTCCTGTGCGGCCTGTGCATAAATTGCCTCATCAATGGGCGCAAGCGCATATTCCGGCGGCAGCGAAGATGCGTAAAAGGTCAGCTTTGAACCATCGAATACGCCGGGTTCTTTCTTGATGGCGTATCGGGTGTGTTTACCGACGCGGTTTCCCCAGACACGCTCAATCACGCGGCACCATGCCTCATTCTGTGGCGTCAGAATTGGTGCGGCCGCCTGGGCGGCCAGCGCTTCGCTGGGCTTTCCGGCAAAGAAGCAAAAATCCCCCACCACAATCTGCGCCACCGTGGGATGCTCGTCATCATCCGCGATAGCATATCCCATACAGCCCGCAAGGCAGGAAGAAATCATGGTTTCCTCCCACCCGGCAAACAGCGGGGCAATACGGGCAAGTCTTTGATTTTCAGCCGGAATCTTTGCTGTCATTTGGCTTTTCTCCTCCGCCCGCCGGGCTCATCCGGCGGGATTGTGATTTTTTCTGTTTGATACTGCCCCTGTTCCGCCTCGATCACCGCCATGGTGATGAGCTGGTCAAACCGGCGCGGGCCGCAGCTACCGGGATTGAGCCAGAGGCGGCCATCCAGCTCCTGCTCAAAATATTTGTGTGAATGGCCGAACACCACAATTTGCGCCACATCAAGCTCCGGCGGCACATCCTTCTTGTTGTGCACCATGAAAAAGGTTACGCCTTCAAGCGTCACCGACAGGCTTTGAGGCAGGTCTTCCGCCCAGTCCTTATCGTTGTTCCCGCGCACCGCATACAGCGGAGCAATCGTCCGCAGCTCGTCCAAAATTTCAGGTTGATTGATGTCCCCGCCGTGGAGAATGCAGTCGCAAGTACGCACAATGCGCAGCACCTCCGGCCGTAGCAGACCGTGGGTATCGGATAAAACAGCAATGCGGGCAGGCACCGGCGCTCACTCCTTCAGGCAAGATGGTGTTTCCATTATATCGTGTCGAAGCAAGCAAAGCAACTTGCACGCTCTGTCGCTGTTTTACAGGAAAAATGGAATAAAATGACGGATCACACGTTGCAATTATTCGCAAAAAAGCATATACTTGTTTTTAATTAAAAAGAGCCAAACCGTTGAAAGGCATCGGCACAAAGCTACGAGGGCCTGTACTGTTTTTATGGCAGCCATCTGCAATCGACCAAGCCCTGTAAAAGTACAGGGCTGTTTTTGTAAAATGTGAGGAATGTGAAGCACATGACGGAAGTAGTAGCCGCCCTGATATGGGACCATAACAAATTCATGATCTGCCAGCGGCCGGCACACAAGGCGCGGGGACTTTTATGGGAGTTTGTCGGCGGGAAGTTGGAGCCCGGCGAGACAAAGGAGCAGGCGCTTATCCGGGAATGTCAAGAGGAACTGGCCGTCACGCTGGCCATTGGCAGTGCGTTTATGGATGTGACCCACGAATATCCCGACCTCACCGTGCATCTGACTCTGTTCAACGCCGAGATTGCCGAGGGTGTTCCGCAAATGCTGGAGCACAACGACATTCGCTGGATCACTGTGGACGAGATCGACGATTATCCATTCTGCCCGGCGGACGAGACGATACTGACCAGGATCAAAGAGGCACATAAGAATGAATGAACGCTACATCGCCTTCGACGTGGAAACGCCGAATTACTTAAACGACCGTATGAGCGCCATCGGAATCACCGTCATCGACAGCGGCGTGATTGTGGATGACTTCTACTCTCTGGTGAACCCGGAAGAGCAGTTCAACTATTTCAATGTACAGCTTACCGGAATTACACCGGAGATGGTTGCGGATCAGCCCACCTTTTCTGAGCTTTGGACGGAACTCGAACCGCTGATGAGCACCGGCATCCTGATCGCGCACAACGCGCCCTTCGATATGCGCGTGCTGGCGCAATGTTTGGGTGCCTACGGGATCGACTGGCAGCCCTTCGCAAAGTACGCCTGTACCTGCACGATGGGGCGCGCCTGCTATCCGGAGTTAAGCAACCACAAATTGAATTCGCTCTGCGCCTATCTGGATTTGAATCTGGATCACCACAACGCCGGCAGCGACAGCCGCGCCTGCGGGGAGCTTCTGCTGGATTATATGCGGCATGGCCTGAATATCGGGCGCTATGTACGGCGGTACGATCTGACCCAGCGCCGCACGCTCCGGAGCTTTTAACAATGAGAATACTGGTAGATGCAGACGGCTGCCCGGTGGTGGATAGTATCGTGGCTCTGGCAAAAGCACATCATATTGAATGCCTGCTCCTGTGCGATACCTCCCACGTTTTTGAGAAGGAAGGCGCGAAAACGCTGACCTTCTCCAAGGGCGTGGACAGCGTGGACTTTGCGCTGGTGAATCTGGTACAGCCCGGAGATATTGTGGTCACGCAGGACTATGGTCTTGCCGCCATGTGCCTTGCTCGAAATGCCGCTGTGCTCAATCAGGACGGTATGGAGTACACAGCGGACAATATCGACGCCCTGCTCTTGCAGCGCCACACGGCAAAGAAAATACGAAATGCCGGCGGTAGGCTCAAGGGCCCGCCCAAGCGCAAGCCGGAACAGGATGCGGCATTTCGGGACAAACTGACGGAATTGCTGTCTGCATACTAATCTCACACTCACCCCAACGGAGGCCGCCATGTCCCATACCTATGTATCTGCGAATGTCTATTGCCGCCGGATTTTCGGCTGCAAGGTCTATAAGCTGGCCCTGTCTGCGGCCACAAGCTGTCCCAATCGGGACGGCACGGTAGGCGTGGGCGGCTGTGTGTTCTGCTCTGCCGGAGGTTCCGGGGACTTCGCAGCCTCTGCGGCACTTCCTATCGAGAGGCAAATTGCAGATGCAAAAAGGACGCTGGGTACCAAGGGCGAGGGACTCAAATACATCGCCTATTTTCAGAGCTACACCGGCACCTACGGCGACCTTGCGCGGCTGGAGCGTATCTATACAGAAGCGGCGTCACAGCCGAATATCGTCGGACTTTCCATCGCCACAAGGCCGGATTGCCTGGGGCCGGAAGCGTTGGCCATGTTGCAGCGGCTCTCGGAGAAAATACCGCTTTGGGTGGAGCTGGGACTGCAAACTTCGAATGAGGAGACGGCCCGGCGCATCAACCGCTGCTACCCTCTGGCAGCTTACGAAAAAGCCATGGAGAATTTGGCAGCACTGAATGTCCACCGGATCACCCATGTCATATTTGGCCTGCCGGGAGAGAGCCGGAAGGATATGCTGCAAACCGTCCGCTACGTAGCAGAACGTACAGACGGTATCAAACTGCAGCTGCTCCATGTATTGGAGGGCACAGCGTTGGCAGACAGCTATCGCCGCGGCGAGTTCCGAACGCTGAAGCCGGAGGAATACTACGAGCTGGTGGCCGACGCGCTGGAACTGCTTCCGGAAAACGTCATCATCCACCGACTAACCGGCGACGGTGCAAAGCGCGACCTCATTGCGCCATTGTGGAGCGTCGACAAAAAGCGGGTACTGGTGGACCTGAACCGGGTACTGCAAAGCCGAAATATCCGTCCAGCGGAATGCTGAAACGGCAAGCTTCCGGAGGCTCACATTGGTGCAGCGATGGGAGCTTCAACGCGACGATCAGTGCATCGCCCGTCGATCGAGAGGCGCACATAATGGCCAGATATGCCTTGTATTTGTTCGTTAAACAGTATATACTAAATTCATATAAAATCGAATTGTCGGCATAACCGTCGAAAGGCGGCGACGTAAAGCTAAGGGCCTTCCAGCATCCGGTGGCAGACAGCTGCGCCCAGATATACGCCCTACGAAAGTAGGGCACTTTTTGTATTTTGACATGAGGTGTGTTATGGATTATATCTCAATCGCCGAAGCCGCCCAAAAATGGGGTATCACTCCCCGCCGCGTGCAGGTGCTGTGCAACGAAGGTCGTATTCCCGGACTGACCAAGTTTGGCAAAGCCTGGGCAATCCCAAAGGACGCAGAAAAACCGGCGGACGCAAGAAAAGTGAGATCTGTAAAATAATACAGCAGCTATGATAGTCTTGGTAAAAAAGAGAATAGATATTGTGCAAAAAATTAGCGTCTATTAAATATTGTTTGTGTGTTTCTTCCTGAAAACAAGCAATAATGGCGCGCCTAAAAATGTGGGCCTTATAATCGAAACAAATTGGCATTAGATGCACAGAGTGGATCAGGAAAAATGAAATAGAGAAAACTCTCTCAAGGATTTGAGGACCATCATGGATAAAAGAACTACTGAGCAAATCAGCTATAACATGCGACAAGTAAAGGCTAAAGGCTCAAAAATTGAGACGATGCTGCAAAAGGAGCTTTGGCAGCGAGGTATTCGTTATCGAAAGAATGCAAAAGCCATCATTGGAAAGCCTGATATCGCGTTTTTGGGAAAAAAGGTAGCGGTGTTTTGTGACAGCGAATTTTGGCATGGATACGACTGGAAAACACGAAAAAATGATTTTAGGTCGCATCAAGAGTTTTGGATACCAAAGATTGAGCGAAATATGCAACGCGATTCTGAAGTTAACAGCAAATTGCAAGAATCCGGCTGGCAAGTTATCCGCTTTTGGGGAAATGACATAAAAAATGATGTTCAACATTGTGCTGATATTGTTGAGCAAGCGCTGAATGGGCAAAAATGCGAAGGAGGAAACAATGAACATCAATGATATATTGAAAGCCAACTTGACAAATGACCAATATGGTACGGTTATCGACAACTCAAAAAACATTTTATGCTTGGCGTGTGCCGGATCCGGGAAATCACGGACATTGGCGTATAAAATTGCATATTTAATTTCCAATGGTGAAGCTCCGGATAGTATTGTGGCTTTTACTTTTACGGAAAAAGCTGCCGAGTCAATAAAGCGTAGAGTGGCCGAAGCTCTGCGAATTTTTGGGTTGCCCGAGAATTATATTGGAGCCATGTTTATTGGCACAATAGATTCATTTTGTCAAAAGTTGCTCGGAAATATTAATGCATCTTATCGCCAATATGATATTTTAGACCAAAATGGATTGTTTCTGTTTGTTCTTTCACGTTTTTATCAACTCGGTTTGAGGCATAGAAAAGGCACTTGGTCATTTAACACAATTAAAGATTTAACTGCAGCATGGCAGACTATCAATAGTGAAAATTTACTTTTGGATGATGTGGCATTGTATAATACGGATTTGCATGATAAACTTGTAAATATGTCTGAAAAGCTCTTACATGACGGTTACATGGATTTTTCATACGCCATCAAGCTTTCTGTCGATGAACTGAAAAAGATAGGAACGCGGGACGGTTCATACATTGAGAAATATAAATATCTTCTTGTTGATGAGTATCAAGATATTAATCCAATACAAGAAGAGTTTATTAGGACTTTTTCACAGCATCTTGATTTGTTGATGGTTGTTGGCGATGACGATCAGGCTATTTACGGTTGGCGTGGCGCTAATGTTCAAAATATTTTGACCTTTAAGGACAGATACCCGGATGTATCTGTTCATAAATTGCTGATTAATTTTCGCAGTACAAGAGCAATTGTAAATTCCGCCAATCGATTCGTTCAATCTACACTTAATTATGAGCGTCTGCCAAAACAAATAGAGTACAATGCAGATGGCAACATTCAAGATTTGCGCAATCTTTGGTTTGATCAGCGTGAAGATGAAGCTGCTTGGATTGCAAATCGAATTAAGTCGCTTCTTGGCACGACTTATATTGAGTATTATCCGGGCGGTTCCGAAAAAAGGCGGCGTGGGCTTACATACAGTGACTTTGCTATATTGCTCCGTAGTATTCGCAACGCTAACGGTGAAAATCGAGATGTTCAATTTGTAGAAGCATTGCGAGCCTTAAACATTCCCGTGAAGACGACAGGCGAAGGTGGTATTTTTGATCGTCCATATGCGCAATGTGTCCTTGCAATTATGGAACTTCTCCGCACTGATACTACTGATAGGACTTCTGCAGAGAGCCTTTTTATTAATCAGGTTATACCGATTTTCCCAAATGCAAGAAAAGCAAAGTATTTTCAGGTGCTTCAACATTGGCATCATGAAATACACGCTCCTATTGAATCCGGTCGACGCAAGGTATACCCACAACAGTTTTTACATGATATAGCTGATGCCTTAATGCTACGCAGTATTGAAAATGATGAAACACCGCTGCGTGATCTCGGATTATTCAGTAAAATATTGCTCGATGTGGAACAGACATATGTAAGCATTGATAGTATATACCGTTGGAATGAGATGCTCGATTATATACGGAACATTGCGGCTAACTCATATGAATTGGAATCGATAGATTACATATCATCGGATAATGCCGTAAACATCTCTACAATTCACAAGGTAAAAGGCCTTGAATTTCCGGTAGTGTTTGTGGCTGATTTGGTGAACCAAAGATTTCCGGGACGCCATGAAGAGTATCATGGTCTGGTACCACGAGAAATGATGGCAAACGCTATTGCACGCGGTGCGTATGGAAATCGGATCGAAGACGAAGCGCGCCTATTTTATACAGCTATTACCAGAGCGGAACGGCTTTTATATTTAAGCGGAAGTACCTATCATCCCGGACTGAAGAACCGCAAAAAGCAGTCGGAATTTATTGTTAATCTTACCGATCCGAAAATGCGCAGTGATAAAGAACTTGACGTTTTGGCGGATAAAATAGAGCAGATCCCTCGAATTAACGAAGGCGATTTTCCAACGGATTATTCTTCCGTTAAGAACTATCTTGTTTGTCCATATGCATATAAGCTCTCAACCATATACGGATACAACGCCGCCGTTCCAGAGTTATTCGGCTTTGGTAAAACGAGTCATACAACATTGGAAAGACTGCATCAAGTATATAAAGATCATGCTCCTACCAACAATGAAGTGCGCGAAATTGTTGAATTGACATTCATGCTGAAGCACGTGTTTCCGAGTAAAGATCCCATCAATCGTCCCGGTTCATATGAACGAGCAAAAGCATTGCTGGAACGCATATTGACGGACTATTCGAAAGAATATGCAAAGGATTTCGGTAGACTACGTCAGGATGAAGCCCAGTTTGAGATTTCGGTAAAAGATGCGCTGGTAACAGGAGCAATTGATCTTCTATTACAAGAAGATCCCGCAAAAGGAATAACGACGGCAGATGTCATAGACTTTAAGACGATGGAGCTGCCGGAAGATTCGATTGATTACGATTGGCGTGACATGTCAATACAAGTACAACTGTATTCGAAAGCCGCCAAAGAGATCATGGGCGAAAATGTCCAAACCGGATATATACATACCTTGAAAGATAATAAACGCACCGCCATACCTGTTGACAGTGCGTCTGTTGACAATGCCATAAAAAACATAGAGTGGGCAGTTACGGGAATCTTATCAAATGATTTTCCGATGAGAGCATGTAAATCAAGCTGTGAAAAATGTGATTTCCGTGCCATGTGTGCACAGAAACGGCAGAATTTCGCACACGGCGAATTTCCCCCTCCGATAAATACCCCTTCCGGAGAAAAAATGGCGGCAGCCATAGAAGATAAGGGGGATTCGGATGGCAATTAAAGCGATTGATCTGTTTTCAGGATGTGGCGGAGTATCATGCGGACTTACACTGGCTGGATTTAAAGTAAAAGCAGCCGTGGAGATAGAGAACTCGGCGGCGGATACATATCATAACTATCCGCTTCTTGCAGATGTCAATATTCTGCGGAAAGACATATGTAAAGTAACCGGAAAAGAATTATACAAAGCATCATGCATAAAAAAAGACGAACTATATCTTCTCGCTGGTTGTCCGCCTTGTCAAAATTTTTCCATGCAAAATCCGAAAAATAAAAAAAAGACGGAAACAGAGAGAAAAAAACTGCTGTTTGAGTATTTGCGGATAATTGAAGAAATATATCCGCCGTTTATACTCATGGAGAATGTTCCCGGAATCGCCACCGAATTTAACAAGCCGATATTAGACGAATTTATCGGAAGATTGGAGAACAAAAACGGCATTGATTCAGAGAAATATTTTGTACGGAAAAAAGTGCTGAACGCCGCTGATTATGGCGTACCGCAGATTCGCAAAAGATTTGTGCTCCACGGCGTACGTATGGACATTTATCGAGAACTGCAAACTTGCGGAATGGATTTTGATCTTCCGGCGCCGACACATAACATACACGGCTTTAATAACCTTTTACCATGGGTTACGGTCAGACAGGCAATAGGCGATTTGCCTGCTATCAATGCGGGCGAAAAATACAAGGACCCAAACGGTCGGATACACAATCATAAATGTGCCGACTTGAGCGATGTAAATATTCAAAAGATTCAATACATACGCGATCACGGAGGCTCACGCGACTGCCTTCCCGATGATATGACACTTGAGTGCCACAAAAAGAAAGACACAGACGGAAAGAACTTCGGCGGCCATAAGGATGTCTACGGCATAATGAATCCTAACAGACCTTCTCCGACAATGACGGGAGGGTGCCTCTGCTACACAAAAGGCAGATATGGACATTACACACAAGACCGTGCCATTTCTATACGTGAAGCTGCAAGATTTCAAACATTTCCGGATGATTTTCTATTCAGCAACAATCTCGGAGAAGCCGCTCTGCAAATTGGAAATGCCGTCCCGGTCAAACTTGTCGAAGCAAGCGCCAGCGAAATCATGAAATCCATTAAAGCATTGAGACACAAAAGGAGAAAGAAACATGACTGATTTTTATAGTACCTTGGTTGAGGTTCTTAAAGACGCGGCATTTGAGCATATTGCGGAAAACAATTAACATTGAAGAACACATTCGGAACTCTTGGCACCTGCCTCAGAAACTCGTCTGAGCTGTGGCTGGAGTTAACCTCTGAAATAATGCTTCCATCTGTTACAATCTACTAAAACAAGGTTTTTTTCTGCAGTTCAATACTCTTTCAGTAGCTATTCCCGCTGACATCTACGATCCTCGGGAAGGCATAGCTGGCACACTTGTCACTGAAAAAAAGACGCCCCTCAACGATAAAGGTATTCGTGTAATGACCCCAGACAAATGGGTAAAGCTTCAGAGTTTTGTTAATTACGCATTCATTGACGAAAATGGAACAGATACCTTTTCATTTTTCGCGGAAGTCCCAGATGCTCAGCGGTATAAGCAATTTGGCAATTCCGTTACCATTCCGGTAATTGAGGAAATGGCTAAGTTTATAATAGCTTGCCTTGAGCAACTCAAGCTCTGAAAGGAGACGGGCATGGAAAGCGAAACTATCATGCAGGCAATAATTGAAAAATGTAGTATATACTACGATGATGCGCTTATTTCAAACGAAGCAATTATCAAAAAATACCTGCATTTTTTTGCCAGGCAGTTTTGTTCTGCCAAGAAGACGACGAGCTTTGCTTTTCATACTGGGTCTCTTTGTTTTGACATTGCTTCGATTGCGGCCTTGCTGATTGGCTGCTTGTCCTATGGCTTATCAAGTAATGATGAAATACTTCGCTCCCTTGATATCGATGATATGGTCCTTTTCAGAGGAGAAAGATATCGCTGGGGTGGAATTGAGTTGCTTTCTGTGAGTAAAGGCTCACCTAAGAGCGATTATATCATTTTGAATCAGGATGCAAAAGGCAAAAACGGTCCGTCAACTTCAAAGATTCCGTATGAACGGAATAAGCATCTCGTGAAACCTTATTATGGTACATCTTCGGTAACAGATGGGAGAGGCTTGAAGCGGGACAGAACCAACAGAAACGATTTCATTGCATTCATTTTGGGAATACCCGAAACAGATGTGCCGTCGACAATAGATATTTCGGTTGTCGTAGTAGCTGATAAGAACCGTTTTATCGAAATATGTAAACATTTGCACATAGAATATAACAGCGGGAAGTCTGTAGAATTAACTGACGTTGTTCCGGTATCATACTATACCGCCTCAGGAGAACATTTTCAGATTGGCAGAAATCAATCTAAAGCAGAGGCTGTAATAAAAGCTACCAGCAAAATATCCATGGCACGGGATCTTGTACTTGACAGGCATGGAAACAGGGCCATTGGATTGCTTGTTTCCGATCTTTCTTCCGTTCCGGTCAATTCTTCTGAGCTTAATGATTTGCTCCGCAGAAAAACTCTTGGATTTGCTCTCTTCACATCGCCCTACGCTGCCGACGATATTACTTTTGCTATGGAGCAATATGAAGAAGCCGGGATGTTTGCATGCACCAAAGAACTCCTTTTGGCATCTTCCCAAGATGTAAAGGCTCCAAACAAACTTACCGAGGAGCTGGGAAGGCAACTCAACAACATAGTTCACCGAGATATTCACACAGTGCATGTCGATGGAGGTTGGACTTGGGAGAAATACAAGTCAATAAAGGAAAAGCTTTATGTGATAAAGCAATCCAATTGGTCTGGAGAAGATCGAGATAACTTCGTTCTCTCAACTATTGCCCTAATGAATCTGTTTACTACATCATTTTTCAGTATGAGTATTATGGAGACAGCTATTTCGGATGGAAAAATCAATGCTGCTGTTGTCTCTCCAAAAGCAAGGCTGTCAGAACTGACGGATATTGCCCTGAGGACTCCGACGCTAATAAATCAGTGTATGGAAATCACTCAGCAATTGCTGGATCTTCATGAAACTCTTCGAGATGCATCACCTAAGGGGAAAGCACTTTCTGATTATTTGTCGCAGAACCCAGATGAGAAGATTGCTCTGATTGTCCCAAAGGCATATTATGCCGACTTGTTCGGAATATATTATCAAAATAATGATAATTTCAGGAACATTGACTGTATGACGGCAAATCGTTTCAATAGCGCAGCTGACTATGATGTAATCGTATCTGTCGGCGACATTATCGGGAAAAAATTTGACGCAATCGAATGCTTTGCCGCTCCGAATATATATGTATTTTTATATGAATCCGAAGGGAAACTCTTCAGTCATAGAAAGAAAAAATATGCCAAGTCCGAAAAGGAACTGAATGCCAGAATTCAGGGGCTGAAGGGCGAAGACTATTCTAAAGCAGTACACTCAGAAGAAGATGACGACGATATCCAAGAAAAAACGATACAGGAATTCGCAGACTTGGATAGCTTTGTTGACAGTATTGGAATGTTTGATGTCAAAAACCTGGTCTCCTCTATTGTATCCGGTTCAGGAGCCACAGGGTTGTCCGATGTGAAGTATGTCGGGACATTCACAACAGGCGAGCAGATTCTATTTTCCAGATACTACTCAGCAGTCGTATTTGACCAAAATGCAGGAACTGTTGTAGAAACATCACCGGAAAAACTTGCGTCTGGAGATATTCTCGTATTTACAAAGAAAAACCAATATACCAGAAACATTGTCGATCTTATTTTTGACCAGCTTCTTAAAACGCGAAGACTTAGCGAACGGGTACAGGACTCTGCAGAGAAGACCTTTTACTGGAAAGAGGCTCTGCGTGAATACAAGGAGAATAACGGATTGACATATCGGGCCGTTGCGAGGGAGCTAAGAAAACTCGGCAGTTCACTTCAGGAAATGACTATACGCCAGTGGTTGGTCGAAGAAAGTCAAATTGTTGGGCCGAGAGATGAATCAACGATGGAAATGATTGGGGTAATAACGCAGGACCCGAATATCCTTGCGGATACACATGGCTACTTCGAAGCCTGCCGGGAAGTCAGACATTATCGACGCGAGATTCTAACACTCATCGCGCAGGCAATCAATGATAAGCTCAGCAACAAGGAACCGACTCCCGGCAGCGCTTTTGAGATCGTTTTTGAGAATGTGGAACGTCTGTCCGAAACTTTGGAGCTTGAAAACATATATGAACTCGATGAAACGGCAAATATAAATAACAATTTCGTCAATAGACCTATAATGGAAGCGGAGGTGCTGATGTGACAAGCAGGGAAATCAGGGAACAGCTTATTGTTGCCCGGGATGAATATATCCGTCTAATTAAGTCCGAACTGATGGGACCCGGCTCTGAGTTTGCATTTCCCGCAAAAGAATATGAGCTCATATCCAGTAGTCCGATAAGCAGATATTCGGTTGGAATTTTATTTCCTCAGGGAAATATGGTCGAGCAGGACAACGATGAAACTGTTCCGATTGACGAAGAAGAGTCTGCCCCCGTGTCAGAAGAGGCTCTGGGGGAGAAAGAGCCTGACCCTCCGGAAGCTCATGAAAGAAGTCTGACTTTTGATGAAACAGCTGATGAAAACCTGGATGAAGAAATCGGAATGGCAACCCAATACAAACCTTCCTCAATGGGCATTACTTTTTTGGTAAATGATAATCCTGATACAATACACTGCAGGGTTTCGTTTGCCACATACAGGAGTGCTTTGGTTTCGGATTGTGTTGCTCCATGTGAACCCGATGATCCCGAAACATATTTCGTTCCGTCGGAACTCGGGCATATAATGAAGTACGACAAAGAAATCAGATGTTTCAGGCTTACCTCCAGAACTACATTGAAGGAACTTCATTATATTTTTGAGAAGGATACTATTCCTGAAAACGAATATGTCATGCTGAAAAACACTGCGTACCGGCTCAATGATTTTCTGAATGTCGGATATGTGCGTGTTCCTCATACCGTTGAAGATGTAGCGATTAGATTTAACGGTTCCGACTATGTAGACAACGAGGAAAACGCGTCACTTGACGGGACCTGTGCCAAAATAGTTGCGTTGAAAACACGCATTGCCGATAATCTATACTCGGTTACAGTAATGCTTGTAAATGGTGTAACGGCTCAGGTAAAAGCAAACGAGTGCCTTTTCCAATCGAGAATTGAAGTTACTACCGAAAATAATTCATTCCGTTTTGTTGAAAGCAACCCAAACGCCGATTCCGAATATATGGATGACGAAGAAAAGTCATTAGAACTTCTGTACCGTCACAAAAAGATCTATGGTACCGGACTTGGAGTTTCTGCAGATTGGGAAGTTGATGCTTTTGGAAACGGGCAATTATGGACTGACTTTTTCCCCGTAAGAGAGATCCCTTCAGTTAATTTTTCTCTCCCTGATAACGATGCTATTTCCGATAAGGAACTGTCGATGAAGTATCTGTCGGATTTGGACAGCGCATCAAAAGAAGTCAAGCTGAAATCAATGAAAAAGCTTGTGGATCTGTACTGCACATGGATTCAGAATCTCCAAGAAACAGCAAAAGCCCTTGATGACAGATATATATCTGCTGCGGCCAAAAACATAGCGGAGTGTAAAAAAGCATCGGAAAGAATGTATCAGGGGATTGAAACACTGCGAAACAACGAGAAGGCTTATTCTGCTTTCACGCTGGCGAACAGGTCCATGTTTATGCAACGGGTACATATCCAGAAGCAAAATGATATGTCGCAAGAAAACGCCGACAGATATCCGGACGACGAAGAGATATCTGAATGGCTATGTGGCTTGGATTATCAGGAAGAATCAGATAGCAGCTGTAAATGGAGGCCATTTCAGATTGCTTTCCTGCTGATGGACATTAACTCGATCGTTTTGGATGACTGCATAGACAGAACAGTTGTCGATTTGATTTGGTTTCCTACAGGAGGTGGAAAAACCGAGGCATACCTTGGCCTAACCGCTTTCTCTATTTTTTACAGAAGGCTGGCCTACCCCGGAAATTCAGCCGGTACAACTGTGATGATGAGATATACGCTCAGGCTCCTTGCTGCTCAGCAGTTTACCAGAGCGGCTACTCTGATTTGTGCCTGTGAATATATCAGGCAGGACTCTTCTCAGAAGAAACACAGATACCCTGCATACCCCCTCGGAAAGACTCCCATAACCATAGGGCTCTGGATTGGCGGCACACATATACCAAATAAAAATGAAGGTCGAAACAGCGCAAGGTATCACCTTGAAAAGCTCCAGAATGTCAGCAATCATTATTACGTTCGCAACGAAAAAGAACGCCACAATAAGTTTCAGGTATTGAAGTGTCCATGGTGCGGAACAAAGATGGTTAAAGACGATAAAGGCGGAAGGCTTGTCGGGCAATGGGGATATGCCATGAACGGAAATCATTTTTATATGTTTTGCCCGCATGAGGACTGCGATTTCACAAAACGTCTGCCTATTCAGATCATTGATGAAGAGCTCTATTCGAATCCGCCTACACTTCTTTTTGGCACGGTTGATAAGTTTGCAATGATGGCCTGGGATGGAAGAATTGGGGCCTTTTTCGGAATAAACTCCGAAAACAGATCACCGGAACTGATAATACAGGACGAGCTTCACCTGATTTCAGGCGCTTTAGGTACAATGGTTGGCCTATACGAAACAGCAATTGATGGTCTATCCAGTCTCAAGGGAGTGAAGCCCAAAATAATTGCGTCCACCGCAACTATTCGTAGAGCCAAAGAACAATGTTCCGTGCTTTACAATCGTGAGGTTGTGCAGTTTCCAGCTCCTGGTTTAGATGCCGAGGATTCGTTTTTTGCAAAAGAAGATGTCATTGATCATCGTTCCGGAAAATACGGAAGAAAGTATGTCGGCATAATGCCGTCTGGCAAAACCAAAGCAATGACCGAAATCCGCTCTATGGCCGCCCTGCTTCAAAAAGCATACACGATGAAGCTTCCAGATGAAGTAAAAGACAAGCTGTGGACACTGACTGTTTATTTCAACAGCCTAAAAGATCTCGGAAAAGCCTCAACCTTAGTCGATGACGACGTTAAAGACTTCATAATCCGGACCGCAAACCGAATGTTTACCTCCAGACGTTTAATCGTCAACTCCGATGAACTGACAAGCCGCGTTTCCACTACGGAACTTAATGAAACTTTAGACAAACTCGAAAAAACCGAATACTCCAAAGAAAACATTGATGCAAAGCGGTATGCATCGAATGTTCTTCTGGCAACAAATATGATTTCTGTCGGCATTGATGTTGCGCGCTTAAATGTTATGCTAATGGTTGGGCAACCAAAATTGACGAGTGAATATATTCAGGCATCAAGCAGAGTCGGCCGTGCCTACCCGGGAGTGGCATTCATTCAATATGACGCGACAAAGAGCAGGGACAGATCGCATTACGAGCGCTTCAGAGCTTATCATGATTCGTACTATAGATTTGTCGAACCTACAGGTGCAACGCCCTTTTCAAAGCCAGCAAGAGAAAGGGGCCTTCATGCCGTTGTCACTGCGCTGTTACGACAGATGACAGCTTTGAACGATGATAAAGATGCAGATTATTTTGACAAGGATGCCTTTGAAGAGACAATTTCAAAAATCAAAATGTTTATTACTGATCGGATAAAAGGAATAAATCAACGGGCGGAAACTCATCTTCGTGATGACATAGAGGATGTTGATACTGAAATAAAAGAATTTATCGACTATTGGCAAAGCGCTGTTGACAAAGCACATGAAGAAGGCGACACTCCGCTGTACTTTGGGAGACGATACATGGTGACACCCCCCGCAGCTGGAGTAAGAAGACTTCTAAAGCAGTATAACTCTCAGGGGAAAGATGATGCCAAAGAAACCCTGACATCAATGAGAAATGTTGATACTGCCGTCAACGGCAGCGTGATCATTTGGGAGGAATAAGACATGCCGGAACAGGTTAAGGAAAAGGTTGAACTCGATCGTGTTACACATTCTGTTCGGGCAGCTCAGTCCGTCCTTCAATATGGTGTCGGTGCCATGGTGGATTTTCCTGACCAGACATTGGTAACATCCGCTCCGGAATATTGGAGCGGAGTAATGAAAATCTACGACGACAGATTCGCAAAAGCACTCGGGGTAGATTTTTTCGCACTGCCGACAAGTATTGCCTACACACGTTTCCCGGAATGGTATTTCTGCCCCAAATGCAGAACATTCCAACCCTTGAAAAACTGGATTTCAGAGTTCCGAAAGAAAGCCAAGGAAAAAACCATACAGATCGACGAAAACATGATCGCGCATATGCAATGTCCAACATGCAGGCAGGACTTGGTTGTTGCCCGTATTGTTACGGTTTGTGAAAATGGACATCTGAATGATTTTCCTTGGATAAAATGGGTTCACGCAAGATCGAAAAAACCTATTTGCGGCCATCCGTCCCTGAAGTTTAAGACGGGTGCATCCGGAACTGAAGGTCTCGAAGGGCTAACGATCGAATGCTCTTGCGGAGCAAGAGCTACCTTGAAGGACGCTTTTGATAAAGAAATCTTTGAGAAAATGGACAAGGAAGAAGGATCGTTTGGCTTCAGATGCGAAGGGAATCATCCATTCAATCACACTTCAGAATCATGTACGTGCTATCCGAGAACTGTTCAGCGAGGTGCTTCATCAGTTTATTTCCCTGTGGTATACAGCTCACTGGTAATTCCACCGTATGCCGATAAACTTAATTCCAGGATTGAGCAGAGTACAGCATATGATAACTGCATGGTTATAATCGGAGACGAAGATCCTGATGAGCGAATCAGCACTATAACGAAGCGCCTGCCCAAATGGGCAGAAAAAATAGCGCTTGAGATCGGTGCGCTAAAAACCGACGTTGAAAAAATACTTCGTAATAAGTGGTTGACTCAAAAAGATGAGGTTGTGGATGTTACCAGTGTGCAATATCGAATAGAAGAATATTTAGCTCTAACCGGCGAAATTTCGACTCCCAAAGGCTCCCTGGGGGATTTCTCCAGAGAGGCAATGGCTTTGGCAGAATATAGTTTGCCTTTGATCAAATCTATTGCTTTGGTTGACAAGGTTAGAGTCGTAAACGCGCTGATAGGGTTTTCCAGAATCAATCCGGTAATCAATAGAGAAGACAACGGGTTTGTTTGTATAAAGAGGACTGAAACAAATTGGTATCCTGCCTACGAAGTCAGAGGTGAAGGCATCTTTATTGAGTTTGATCAGGAGGCTATTGATTCTTGGATTTCTCTCAATCCGGAAGCCCAAGAACGGGCAGATAGGCTCAGTAGAAACTACGCCAATTCATTTATCGGACAAAATCACCCACGTAACATTACGCCCAAATTCATTATGCTTCATACGTTGTCACATTTGCTGATCTCCCAGCTGAGTTTTGAATGCGGGTATAGTATTGCCTCCCTGAGTGAAAGATTATATTGTGCAGAGGATGCCGATGGGAAAAAGATGGCGGGGATACTAATTTATACTGCCAGTGGTGACTCAGAAGGTACCTTAGGAGGTCTGGTTCGTCAGGGTCGTCCGGACGCTTTCCCGAGAATTTTCAGGAAAGCAATTAACTCAGCAAAAACCTGTTCCAATGATCCCGTATGCATTATGAGCCATGGTCAAGGAAGAGACTCGCTTAACCTGGCGGCATGCCATGCATGTGCCCTTCTTCCTGAAACCTGCTGTGAAGAAAGAAATGCCTTTTTAGACCGTGGAATGATCGTCGGGACGTTTGAGGACAGAACACTGGGGTTCTGGTCAGATTATAAATAAAAGGTAACACTGTCCAAGACTGAAGAAATCTCTGATCTCTGAGCAAATCCTAACAACACCTGGCAAACTGCATTTTGACAGGTCATTCCCCCTTTCCCACCTGCAGCGGAAGAACTATATTAACAAAATGCAAATCAACAATATAAAAGCCTTCTCCCAGCAGCAAAAATTTCAGTAGCTTTCTCCGCCTCCATGTGGTATATGTTCGTTCTACAAGGAGGCGGTGGCATGGACAAGATACTGGAAGCACTGTACGATTACTTTTATGAAAAGCCGGAGCTGACGGCGCTGCAGGAGTCGGTGGAGGCAAATCACAATCTGCTGCGGGAGCAACTCAATAAGCCGGAGCGGAAGCTGGTGCTGCGGCTGATAGACGACGAAAGCGCAATTGCGAATGCACTGTCGTTGGATAGCTTTCTCTGCGGATTCGAGCTGGCGTGGAAGCTGACGAATGAACTGAATCATGTGGAACGTGAGCGTTCCGCTCTGACTGACGAGGTCGAGCGGAGCGCTCATTTTATACCCGAAACTGAAGGAGGATCGTAATCATGAAAAAGCTCATCAAAACTGCCGTCATCGTTACCGCTTGTGTGGGGCTGTGCGCCGGCGTGTGGTCTCGGAACGGCACAGGCAAGGAAGTATCCGCAGCGCCTGTTAAAAGCGCGGCTTCGGCGGAATTTCCGGCTGTGTCAACACCTCGAAATGCCCTGCCGATTGAGGGTGCGCCACTGGAAGCTACGGTATCGGCAGAAAAAGAGAAAATGGGAGTCACGACCACTCCGGCTGTCAGCGATACTGCGGATGCATCACCGGGTGCAGAAGGAATTCCACAAAGCGCTGTACCGCCAAAGGCAACACAGATCTCTGCAGCTGCTACGATCTCTGCTGGTTCCGACCCCTACCACACCGATGTCTACCCGGAAAATGTCTACTCTGAGGAGCTCCTCTATAACGCAGACGGTGAGCTCATTGGAAAGATCTATACCATCCCCACCGCCTTCGGCCCGGATACCATCTGGATAGACGGTCGCGCCTACTACGATATCCCCGGCTTTGGGTTGGTGGAGTGGAGTGGCCCGAACAGCGTCACGGAGGACTATATGATGTACGAAAACGGTAACAAGGTCGGTATCATGGGCGGCGAGGAAGAAGCCGTGGCTACCGCATCACCATCAGGTAAGCTCGAAGGGCAGCCGGAGCCTACCGGAGAAGTCATCAACCAAGCGATCAATGCAGTGCCGGAGAAAAGCAGCACACGGCCCAACTACAAGCCCGCCGCCACTCCTCCCGATGATCCAGATGCAAGAATTATTTCATAAATACCGTCATCGGTAAGGGCGCTTCCATAGCGTGTAGTGGCCTGGGCTATTTTGACCCAGGTCACTACATATCTTTTATGCAAAAGCAGTACACAATTAATTCGACTGGTAACGGATCAAAATGACCCGTTACCAGCCATGGGATGTTCCTCTGCTGAAGTTATCATTTTGAGGACTTGCGGTGCGAAGTGCTGTCAGGGCAGGAACTCCGGCAGCACCCGATAACGGCTGACGCCGCTGCCGGACTGAGCGCGCTCCATGATCTCCGGCGGAATCAGCGTCAGGTACTTTTTCCCAAAGCTGGCTGTTCCGAAGTAGGCGTCAAAATTCACCACAGGCAGAACGACCCAGTCGATATCCTCCTGTCGGTTCGCGGCGTAATAGGCCACCAGCGCCGGGATGACCTTCAGCCTTTGCGGGATCTGCTTGGGCCGCAGAGCCTCCAGCCGCTCCAGAAGCGCCGGCGGCAGCTCGGCTTCCTTCCTCCGCAGCGGCCCCGCCTCCAAAGCGGCGGCGAGAATTTCCGTAAAGGTCAGGCCCCACTGCGCCTTGGTCGTAGGCGCAAAGAGTGGAATCTGATATTGGATCAGCTTTTTCCGCCACATATCATCAAAGCCGGATTTCAGTTTTCGGCAGTTTTCCAGCACGCCGCTTGTGACGGCATCCGGGTTGGATTCCACAAATGCCACGATGCCGTGGACATGGCGGCAGTACCAACCTTGCCCCGACTCGTCCACCAGCTCCGGGAATTCCCCGTGCAGTGCGGAAAAATCAGTTTCGTTGACCCAGCCGTCTTTTTGCGCTGCCTTTTCCGGCACGCTGCTCCATGCGCACAGGGCGCGGCGCGTCCGCTCCAAGCGATCTCTCGGCTCTCCCGACAGGAGCGTGCCATCACTGCTGTGGAACAGGTACCCACGCGCCAAAATTGTCAGCACACGGGTCAGCCCCACGCAGTCGAGGAACATCTTAAAAGTGAAACGCCCCAGATAACTGCGGTCGTTCTTTCCGGCAGATGCGTAAATTGGCGGACGGGTATACCGGCAAAACTCCTCCCACTCATTTGTCATGGCGTACCTCCAGAAGGGTTTTCTCCATGGCGTCGGGCAGCAGATCAAATAGCAGCTTCCGTTTGCCCAGCGCCGTCACATACTGTACGGCCGAAACCGGCTCCACAATTCGGTTAAGCTGTGTCCTGCACGCTTCGGCGACCGCCTCGCTGTAATGCCCGGAAAAGGATTTTTCGGTGTAGGCGTTCATCATGGCAGTAAACGCGGCAGAGTCCGTCTCTCGGTGTACCGCCTTGCGCTCATGGGCGGCGTTCTCGTCGTCTATGTCGCAGACAAGATCGCCCAGCAGCTTAAACCCGCTGCTACGAAAATCAGAGAACAAATCATACCGGTCTGCAAAATCCGGCTCCGGCAGCCATTCCAGCAAAAACTCTTCCCGCTCCGGCTCATTCATGAAAACCCATTGTTTCTCTGAAATTGCCTGACGCAGGGCGCTGACGCGCTCCGGCGGAAGGGTCTGGAACAGCGCATACAGCTCGTCCGTATCCACCTCGTTCTCCTGCCCGCGCGCGTACAGAATCCGATTCAGATCGCTCTCCCGGTGCTTTGCCGCCACCGGCGCGCGGCAGGCGCGGATGCGGGAAAGGCACACCTCATAGTCCCGCAGCAGCGCAGCGACGGCGGCGAGGGTATCCGCGTCCAGCTCGTTCTTCCAGTGCGTGTCCTGTGCAAAGATAAAAAGCTCACTGTCGGCGGCAGGCTTTGGCCGGAGTTTCGGCGTGCACTTTTTCAGCTGACACGCCATGTGCGGCAGGCGTTCCAGATAAGAACCCGTCTGCGTCCAGTCCGTCTTTTTGAAAAATGTCTCGATCTTCTGATGCCTGCTCTGCTCATACCATGCCCGTTTTTTCTCCCGCTCCTCCACCAGCGCCTTGTATTGCAGAAAGGGAGTGCGAGGCACCTTGCCCCACCCGAGATACTCGCCGAGATCCGGACGGACGCCGCTCTTGGCGGAATCGATCTCCAGACCCGTGAGAATCGCCAGCGTCTCCGTCTCCTGCCGGCAGCGCTCCCGCTCCATGGCGGGAATATTTTCATTGTAGGCGATGACGCTCCGATCCAGCGCCGCGTTGCAGATCTGCCCCACGCGGGAGGAAAAGGTGCTGCTGACCGTCTCAAACCGGGCAAGCCAGTCGTCGGCGTCACGCATCCGCGGCTTCGCCGCCGGAATGTGCAGGAGCGGCGGCGAGTAGGAATAAACCGTCTTTCCGTTAAACGACGCGCGAACCGAATTGAGATTTACACAGTGGCAGACAATCGGATCGGTGATGGTCTTGACCATATCGCCGTCGAAGTCCGCACCGCCGAGGCGCTCGGCAGACAGTCCCCGGGCGCTTACCATCACCACATCTGTCAGGTGTCCAAGGTAGTGCTCCCGCAGCGCGTCTTTTTCCGCAGGCAGGAAGGCCGAGACCTCCTCATTTTTCGCGATGTGTGGGTTACGCAGTATGGTGCAGACTTTTTCGTGCAGATACACGCTGCCGGGCGCATAGCACTCATCGTTCCGCAATGTGCGAGTTTGCGCCCGCAGATAAAAGATGCGCGCCTCCGCCGTCCGAATCTCCAAAGGGTTCACCAGCAAGAGCAGCAGTTCCAGCAGGTCGGCGGAGAGATAACGGTTGTCTCCGTCGACAGTGAGATGACCGATGGAATACTGCTTCAAAACCGCCTCCGCCTTTGCGTCCAGTTCCTTTGTGAAAACCGGCTCGGCAAGCAAACGAGGGTTTTTTTTCAGAAGCCGCGCCATAAGAAGCGCACGCTCTTTTTCATATCTGCCGTTTCGCGTTTCATCGGATCCCTCACCGTCCTCAGTTATCCGCTCCATGACGTTCACAAAATAATCCAGGCGAAACTGTTCGTCGGCGCAGAGCTGATAATAGGCAAGCTCCGTTTTCTTGGTCAGCCACGGGTAGGAATACTCCGCTCGGTCGTTCTCCCAGAGATCCGGAACCTCGTCCGGGCGAAAGTCATAGTCATCCAGAGTCAGCGTATTGAAAAACTGATAGTTTAGCTCTGTGGTTGCTGTGGGCTTTTCCTTGCTGACGCCGGTGATATAAAGCGCGTGGTGGTAGCGACGAAAGGCGTCCCAGTAGTCCGCCCACGACTTGCCGTCGTCGGTCAGCCAGCCGTATCCTTTGAACATGCTCTTGGTGAGGATGATATCCACATTGGCAACATCGTGCACAGTGCCCCAGAGGTCCGTAATGGTTTTCATTCCGGCACAGCTCAGAAATTCCTTAAAGTCCACCTGATGGAGCATCCCCTTAACATAGGGCAGGCGGATCTGGAAGGAGGTGTGGAGCGTGCCGCCGCAGTAGGCGCGGTCAACGGTCTTGGCATACTCCATGGAGATCAGCCCCTCGCCGTCAAAGCACAGCACCTCGACGTCCTCGCGGCGCTCCACCCGGTGATATTTGCGGGTGCTGTTTTGCGTGCCATCGTCGGCAACGGTGACAATTTCCGTTTGCGGGGCAATGTATTTCTCGTTATCAATCACGATCACGCGCCCGGGTCTGTCTATTTCGACGCCGTCCACCCGCACGCCGCCGGAGAGCATCAGCCCGTTGTAGGCATAGAGCTTGCTAAGTTGACCGTCCCCAATATGAATATCCATCATGATACGGCGGCGGACGCTCTCGTACAGATCGGCACGGAGAAAGGAAAGCTGCGCGTGGCGGCTCATGCTGGCGGATCGCTCAAACGCAAGGTAGCACTGCGCGCCGCTGCCCAGATCCAGCACGATGCCCTCCGGGCGAAACAGATCCTTCGCCTTCTGCTGGCGAAGGCCGTATTTTTTCTGCTGCCCGTTCCGGTCAAAGATATGCTCAAAACTCATGTAGAAGATGATGTCGGAGAGATCGGAAACCAGTCGATCACCGCAGGGTGCTTCGAAACCATCGCCGTGCAGCGCGCACATGATCTGATAGAACAGAGCATTGTCCTCCTGCTCATGCGCTGCGCCTGACACGAAGCATTTCTCTGTTGTGGAACGGTCAAGCCGAACCCGGTAAACGCCGCCCTGCTCCTCGGCATGACTGATGAGCGCACGGGCGGACAGCTCGTAGATTCTATATTTGACAGGCACCGTTTCTCACCTCACTTGAAGCCAGTATATCACGCCAGACTTCTTTCATCAAGAAATATGGATACTGCCCCCACCTTTTTTGGGAACAGTATTTAATTTTGATGAAAGAGGTCTTTTTTATGGGCTCAGGTAAACACAAAACCGTAATCGATCAAAACAAAACCAGTGAGGAGGTGCCGGAATGAGTATTCTCGGAGAACGGTTTTACAAAATGAGCAATGCAATCTTCTGCTATGACCTGACGCCAATCCAGCTGGCGGTATACAGCTATCTTGTCTGCTGCGCCGGCAGTAAGGAGCGGTGCTGGCCGTCGATGAAAACCATCGCTGCCTGCTGCGGCTGTTCGGAAACCTCGGCAAGAGCGGCGGTCAAGGTGCTGGACGAGCGCGGGTTCATCCGCAGGGTGGATACCTATAACGAGTACAAGGGAGAATGCCGGCAAACCAACAACACCTACTACATCCATGACCTCCCTCCGCTGGGCGCAAGGCCCGAGGCGAAAATTGTGGAGGCCAGGGATGATGACGAAAGGAGCACCGCATGAGAGATTACTATGGTAAACCGATTCGCTGTCCGCTGGACTGCGTCATCCGAATCATTCAGCTGCGCGCCTGGAAGGATCGTGGCGAGTCCCTGAACTATGAGGATTTGCGGCTCTATCTGATTACAGGAAAACCCGGCGCGCTGACCAAGGCTCAGACGGAGTTTATATCCGAACAGCGTGCTGAAATCAGGGCTGCCACCAACACACCCATAAATGGGTATGGACGACGGCGAAGCTATTGCGCTGCCGGTCTTGTGAGCAGCAGCGCGGATTACCGTAGGGTTTTCTATCCGAGAAGCTTTGATGAACGCTTCGGCGGCTTCGGGAGTGGGCGAACCGAGTGGCTCAAAACGCCCGAATGGATGACCGACAGAGAAAACTGGGAACGCAATATTGAACCGAGTTTGCGGGATTTACGGGGGACGAAAGAAAAAGCAGGATAAACCCCGGCCCCATTCCCGTGGCCGGAGAGCGCACTTCTGCCCGCAGTGCGGGCAGTTTCCACAGCGCGGACACGGGGTCAAAAATCCAAGAGGGCACCATTTCTGTGGTCAGATATCGTAAAAAGCCCGAAACAACAAGGTTTATACAGGGGTCAAACCCCGGAACTGGAGGAATTATGAGTAAAAAAATAAAATTTGCCCTCTATCTCACGCCGGAGAAAAAGGCGGAGGTGGAGCGCCGTTACAATGAGGATGGAAGCCGCAGCGCCACCGCGTTCGTGGAGCACGCCGTGGACTTTTACCTCGCCTCGCTGAGTGTGGAGAACGCCGGGGCGGCGCTCCCCACGGCGGTGAAATCCGTCATTGAAGGCCGCCTCGGCGTGTTCGAAAACCGCATCGCGTCGCTGCTGTTCAAGCTCACCGTGCAACTGGACATGGCAATGAACCTCCTCGCCGTCTACTTCAAATTGGATGAGGATACCATGCGCCGCCAGCGCGCGGAGAGCGTCAGCAATGTTAAGCGCACCAACGGACAGCTCAGCTTTGAGAGCATTGCCCGCAGCAAGGATGAGGCGTGATGGCAAAGCTGATTTTGAAAAGCCCCTATCTCAAGTGCGGTGGCAAAGAAAAAGTCAGCGGCTATCTGCGCTACATCGCAACGCGGGAGCGTGTCCAGCGCATTGCCGACGACCGGCCCGCCACCCAAAAGCAAGAACAGCTTATCACGAAATTGCTCCGTGATTTCCCAGACGCGAAAGAGCTGCTGGAATATGAGACTTGGGAGGCGGCGCATACCAAACGCGCCGCCTCCGCCTTTATCTCCACGGCGCTGGAGTGCAACTGGTCGGCGGTCAGCCGCTCAGACGTCTACATGAAGTATATTGCCACTCGCCCCCGTGCTGAGCGGTTGGGTACCCACGGGCTTTTCGGCGACGGCGACGACATCAATCTGGATAAGGCCGCGTCGGAGTTGGATTCCTACACCGGCAATGTGTGGACACACATCCTCTCACTCCAGCGTGAGGATGCCGTCCGTCTTGGCTATGATAATGCCAAAGCGTGGCGGAATTTGCTCCGCGCGCACCGCGACAAAATTGCGGACGCCATGCAGATTCCGCAAAACAACTTTCGCTGGTACGCCGCTTTCCACGATGAAGGCGACCACCCACACGTGCATTTGATGGCGTGGTCATCCGATCCCTCTCAGGGCTATCTCACGCAGGCCGGCATTTACAGCATCCGCTCAGCGCTCACGAACGACATCTTTAAACAGGAGATGCTGCATCTTTACGAGCAGAAAAGCGAGTCCCGAGATGAGCTGGTGAAAGAGGCGCGGCGCACCATGCTGGAGCTGGTGCGGCAGATGCAAACCGGCATTGCCAATCACCCGGAGGCGGAAGCTCTGATGCTGGAGCTTTCTCAGGCGCTGGAAACGGTGAAGGGAAAGAAAAGCTATGGCTATCTTCCAAAATCCGTCAAGGCACTGGTCAATGAGATTGTCGATCAGATGGAGCGGCTGCCTGTCGTGTTCGAGTGCTATGACCGCTGGCTGGAGTTGCAGGGGCAGGTAGACGCCTACTACACCGGCGAGCAACGAATGCGGCTGAAGCTCTCCGAACAAAAGGAGTTCCGAGCCGTTAAGAACGCGGTCATCCAGGAGGCGGAACGCATCCGGCAGGACACGTTCACTTTTGAAGATGCCGAACCGGCGGACGCACCGGAGAATGAGGACTACGCCACCAACTGCTACTGGACGCTTAAGGAGATTATCCAAGACGAGACGGAATCGCTGGAAGAACGGGACAACGCCGTGTTGGAGCTGCGGAAGTTGGCTGATGGCGGCGACGTTTACGCCCAATATTTTCTCGGAACGATCTACCGCGACGGCGGTTTGCTGATTCCCGACCCAAAGCTGGCCATCGACTGGTTCTATCAGGCAGCACGGCAGAAGCTCCCCGTCGCCCAGTATCAGCTTGGGAAACTGCTGCTCTCCGACGAGGCCGCAATCCGTGACCCGCCGCTCGGAATCGAGTGGCTGGAGATGGCGAAGGAAAATGGAAACGCCCAAGCCGCCTACCGGCTGGGCAAGGAGTACCTCGCGGGAACGCACGTGCCGCAAGACGCGGCAAAGGCGGTGGACTGCCTGACGGTCTCCGCTAAGAATGGAAACCAGTACGCCCAGTACGCGCTGGGCAAGTTGTATCTGACCGGGTCCGTAACGAAACGTGACATACCCACGGCAGAACACTGGTTTTTACGATCTGCCCAGCAAGGAAATCCGTATGCACAATTCTTCCTCGACCGCATGGATTCCCTCAAGCCAACCTCCGTCATGCTATCAACGACTCGGCTGCTTCATCACATGAGCCTCATCTTCCAGGACAACTCTCTGCCGAAGTCCAGCCCCATGGGAATGCAGATCGACCGCAAACGGCTGCAAAAGCTTCGGGAGAAGAAGATCGCCATGGGTCACAAGCCGGACGACCACGAGGAATACACCGGCCCAACCATGTCGATGTAACCCATCCCCCTTTACGCAACGAGGGGGAAATAAATCAACAAGACGCAGAACAACAATTTAAAATGCTTCCGCCGCGATGCGGAGAAAGGACAACCATGAAAAAATCACAATTCAAATCCTTCGACGAGCTACCCCTGATGCTGACGGTGCCGGATGTCTCCAACGTGCTGGGCATCGGTCTCGCCAACGCCTACAGCATTGTTCGGCGTCCGGATTTTCCCTCCATCACGCTGGGCTCCCGCATCATTATTCCGCGGGATCAGTTTACCGAATGGATCGCAAAGCTCACCGAAGAAAAGGGAGAAATCCATTGAAAACAGTAGCTATTTACTCAATTCTGTGGTATTGGTTGGTGTTGCGGAAAGTCAGGAAAAGGAGGTTATTTCATGAGTAAAAGACGAGCGAACGGCGAAGGCAGCATCCGAAAAAAGCCCAGCGGCAGTTGGGAAGGGCGCTATACCGTAGGCATCGACCCAGCCACTGGCCGCGCCATCCAGAGAAGCGTGTCCGCAAAGACACAGAATGAGTGCCGGGATAAGCTGAGGCGCGCCATCGCCGATAACCGCGGCGTGTCCACAAGTCATACCGGCGACTACACCTTGGGAGAATGGTGCCGCCTGTGGTTTGAAACCTACAGCAAGCCAAACCTGCGGCCCAACACGGTCCGCAATTACGCCAATGTGCTGGAGCAGCATATCATTCCCGCCATCGGGAACCTCAAGTTGCGACTGCTTATGCCGATTCATATTCAGCAGATGTATAACGACATCCGGGAGCACGGTCGGGTCAAACGCGGCAAGAAGATGGAGGACTTCACCCTCTCAGGCAGTTTCGTGCGGCGGACGCACATGGTGCTACACAGCTGCCTGCAGCAGGCGGTAAAAGAGCGGCTCATTCCGTATAACCCCTGCGACGGTTGCCGCATCCCAAAGAAGGACAAGGCAGAAATGAAGATCATACCGCCGGAGCAGGTCGGAGCCTATCTGCGGGAGGCTGAGACTTATGGCGTGCTGCCCATCTTCTATCTGGAGCTGACCAGCGGCCTGCGCCGGGGCGAGCTGGTGGGACTGCTGTGGGAGGATCTGGACGTGCAAAGCCGCATCCTGTCGGTGGACAAGCAGGTCACCCGCATCGACGGCGTGCTGACCGTGACGGTGCCCAAAACGGAAAACTCCGTCCGCAAGGTGGCAATTCCCCAACAGGCGGTGGATCTTCTGACTGCTGAGCATGAGAAGCATCTTGACAATCCCATTATGTTTCCGTCTCCCAAAACGGGAACGTACTGGAGTCCGGATGCCCTTGGGCGGGTACACAAAAAGCTGCTGAAAAGCGCCAGCATCGACATTGCCGTGCGCTTTCATGACCTTCGGCATACGTTCGCCACCATGGCGATGCAGAGCGGCGTGGACGTCAAGACGCTCTCCAGTATGCTGGGACATTATTCGGCAGGCTTCACACTGGACACCTACACCCATGTGACGAACGGGATGCAGCAAAGCGCCGCCGACAAGGTCGGCGGATTCATGGCCGAGGTCACAGGCACCGCGCCTGCGCCGGAGCCGCCCGATCCGGAACCCGCAGCCGCAGAAAGCGGGTGCAAGATCATCCCGTTCGAGAGAGTGGGATAGTGGACGACCACAGAAAAGCAACTCTCTCATGGAGGCAAAACCTCCATGAGAGTATTTTTTTGAACTCGAAATTTCTGAATAGTTGCCGCATCAGTGGGGCAGCCAGTATCACTGAGTACAGCGAATTTGAGCCAGAAGCAACTATACAGATAAATTTAATTGTTCATAATGTGGTGGTGGTCATTTTGCCCACTTACCAGATTCTTTTCATCCATCATATCATCGCTCAAAAATCGGAAGAATAATCAATGAGAATGAGCGATGGAAAAAGTGCAGGGATGATTCGTTTGGTTATGCAAGAACAATATCACCATCATCAAACGGGTCCCCACATTCCGGGCAGAACTTTGGAGGATGGCATTTGTCATCGGGTTCCCATCCACACTTGTCGCATTTATATTGCGGTATTCCGGCAGGCTTGGCCTTCCCGCATTCCGGGCAAAATTTACCCTTATTCTCTGAACCGCAGGAACAAATCCAGATATTTGTTACGGAATCATCGATTCCTATGTCCACCGCCTCGGATTTTTCAACTGATTCTTCTGTGTCAATCTTGAGGGTGGATTCGTACTTGGTGTACTCCTCAGGCGTCATGTGTGCCAGCGTGCAAAGATGCTTTTTAAGCCTGTTTGCCATCGGCTTAAATGATGCCAGCGTAAGTCCACCCGAAATGACGCCTCCAATCAGAGGAACAGCCTTTGACACGCCTTTTGCAAAAGTAGCCTTGACCATTTTCTGACCTAACATCGCCGCAATTTTCTTGACAAGTGGATAATACCATGTTTTTGTCAATGCCTTTGCTGCGACCTTTTTTGCAACCGACCGCATAGCCACTTCACCAAATAGCTTTCCGACAACTTTGTTTGCAGCGCCTACTCCGGACATAACGCCAATAAATAGAATCAGCTGAGATTCCGTTTCGGCATCAAGGTTGGCAGATTCGCCAAACATCTCGTCCCAACCGTATATGTAGGCAAGTTCCTGAGCAATGCGGATGATAAACCCGTAAAACTGTGCTAAGTCAGCAGGAATTGTAGCCGCCATAGCAATCCCGCCGGGTATTCCTGCGGCGGTTGATATTGCAGTTACTTTAAGTGTTTCAGCATTAATTACAGCATTTGCAAGGCTGTCTAAGATGGTAACCGGAATACCTGCACAAAGAGTCCCTTCGGTCAATGCAGTCTGAAGTTGTTCGGGCGTACAAAACTTGTTGAGGCTTTTAGTAAGAAATTCATTTCTATCAATGCGAACCAGGGGAAGTTTTGCGACATCTTCTAAGACGGAAGTAAGTGATAATTGTTGTTCCATAGCGCATTCTCCTTCTATGAGTCTGAAAATCATATTGATATGTCTGGTTTGCAATACGATTCATGATAGGCTATGTTTTTTGTGCGAATATACTATTGCTAATCAAAAGCTACAATTGATCCACACGCTGCTGTCCACAAGCAAATGGCATGCCGATGGATTCAGTATAATTCTAACTCCCTGGATTTACAATAAACTTGTCGAGCCAGCACTTCAATTTCCCGTTTTCGCTCCCGTTTGGGATGGGTTAGGGATTTGAGCGTTTTGGCGGCGGATTTTCTTCTGTTGTTTCTCTTTTTTTGACCCGCCGAATTGACCCGTTTGGGTATAAAATTAAATTTCTGAAAATTAAAAATTCCGAACAATAAACGCACAAAATCCGCTGAAATCAACCGATTTCAGCGGATTTTTGGTCCGAGTGACAGGGTTCGAACCTGCGGCCTGATGGTCCCAAACCACCCGCGCTACCAACTGCGCTACACCCGGATATTGACTTGCCTATTCACTTTTCGCCGGTTCTCCCAAACCACCCGCGCTACCAACTGCGCTACACCCGGATATTGACTTGCCTATTCACTTTTCGCCGGTTCTCCCAAACCACCCGCGCTACCAACTGCGCTACACCCGGATATTTACTTTTTCGGTTTCTGGAAATTTCACTGTCTGTGGTCAAAGCTGTGGTCAAATGCAATTTTGGGGTACTTTTCAATGGACGGTTAAACCCAGCAATCTCCCGTGTTCTAAAGGCTTTCGGCGTTTCGGTTATACCCGCCCCGGATACCGGCAAAGCACTCCCAACCACCCGCGCTACCAACTGCGCTATACCCGGATTTATAATTGCCGTCTGCTCGACTCAGTTGCAGGAGCCGGGCAGACGGGGGATTCACTCCTGAACGCCCTCCATGCGGCACACACGGATGCCGGCGATGGTGATGGCAAAGACAAACCAGAAAATGCACATCACCCGGGGATAGTTCCACAGATAATCGGCCAGACCGCAGACCATGGAACCCGCCAGAGCCGATGCGCCGGCGCAGGTAATGGTGCGGGCGGCGGAGGATTTGCAGTGCCGCACAGTGTGGGCAGCACGTTTGATGTTCCACAGCATCGCTCCTACAAATGATACCACACCCAGCAGGCCGGATTCAACCCAAATCTGCAAATAAAAGTCATGGGCATGGACAAAGGGCGCTTTTGCGTGGTAGAGATTGTGATGATCGATAAACTTCTGCACTGCGGCGGTGCCCAACCCCGCTCCGGTGACGGGCGAGGCCTTGATGACCGCAAACGCTGCCTGATACAGTGGAATCCTGCTGGTTGTCGAGGTATCCTCCGTATTGGTAATTGTCAGGATACGATGCAGAATGGTGCTGGGCAGCAGCGGTATGGCCACCACGCAAGCCAAGGCAAACAGGGGAACCAGCTTTGGTTTCCACAGGAATACGAATACCACCGCCGCGCAGGCAATACCCACCCAACTGGCCCGGGAATAGGTCATGCCCAGTGCCGCCATGCCCACGGCCCCGATACCGGCGGCAGCCAAACGGGAGAGACTGCGCCGGGAGCACAGGATCAGAGCGATGACGATTGGCAAAAGAAGAATCAGCACCTCCGCAAAGGTATTGGGATTATCGAAGTAGGACTCCACACGGCCCGGCATTCCCGCATTGACGGTGAGATCCACATAGGACTTATTAACCGTCACGCCCTGAATCCGCTGGTAGATTCCGTACAGGGACGACACCAGCACGCAAAGGCTGCCGCCCGCGGCCAGACGCTTCAAATCCTCCGCGCCCCGAACCGCGCTGACCGTCACCAGCACGCAGAGGGCGGCAGAGACATGGTACAGTAAAAAACGGCCCGACAGAGAGGGGTAGGCTGACAGTGGCAACGCCAGACACACCGCCGCGAAAAACAGCACCGGATAAAAACCGATGTCCCGCACATCCAGCCGGGCAGAGCCGTCTCGCATACTGCGGAAGTAAAAAATCAGCAGCAGCAGAAAAAATCCCGCCAGACTGAACGCATTATTCCAATATTTGTAGGGAATCACCCAAAGCAGCATGATAAGCCAGGACTGGGCAATGGCGGTCTCGCTGCCGATCTCAAAGGCCAGGGAGGCAAAAAAGCTGCCGTCAAACGCCGGCTGCAGAGCCCTGTAGAGATGGTGCAGCAGCCAGCCCGGCAGATTGATCAGAAATGACAGCACCACACATGCTTGGCTGTCCTTCCAGGCACGGGCAGCCCCGCCCTCCCGGCACAGCACCCGTAAAATAGCGCTGCCGTCAACCAAATGGTTGCAGCCCCGCCCCAGAGCCGCCAGCAGCCGATGGGCGGCACTGCCGTCGTAGGCGCTCAGCAGCGACAGCCACAGCCGGTACAGATTGCTTTCCAGAATCAGATTCATGAAACAGATTTCCTCGATTCGTGTTCAGATTCGGTTTTTCAGACGATATAGCTGGGTGAGAAGAAAAAAGTGTCTCCCCTTTACCAGCCGGGCCACCATCTGTTTGTTGGGTGAAAGCCCCACAGGCGTGACTGCCCTGATGGCCCCGGCCATTTCCGGGCGCCGGCACAGCTCCCGCACCGCCTTCTGTTTGAGACGCGCAGGCTGATGGTTGCCCCGGGCGTACTCGTTGCCAATGGCGATCAGCAGTCCGGCCCAGTTGGTATTCTCCCGCCAGACGGGACAGACGTCATTGATGCCGTATTTCTCAACCAGTGCCTCCTTGCGCTCCATGAAGCGGCTGAACACCTGCATAACATCCGCCATGTACTTGCGGGTGGCTGAGGCGGGATTATAGAGATAGCGGTACAGCGGCTGATCCGTCACCGCCAGAAGGCGAGCGCAGCAAAAGTACTCCATCAGGAACAGCTCGTCCTCCAGATAGGCACCCTCGAAACGGATCTGATGATCCCGGATAATCCGGGCCGAATACAAATAGCGCCAGATAAAGCCGTTGAAGACCGGCTGGGTCAGCCGATCCCCCAGCAGGGGATACACAATACCCTTGCGGATTCCCTCCCCGTCATAGACGCCGGCAGGCAGCACCAGCTCGGTATCACAGGCCCCGTCAGGCCACAGATTCAGGTGGGCGCACGCCGCAGAATCCGCACCCGTTTCCTCCGTGAGACTCCACAGCGTCTCCAGACAGGAAGGCTCATAACGGTCGTCAGCGTCCAGAAACGCGATATAATCGCCCTTCGCCTCCCCCAACCCCAAGTTGCGGGCCTCGCTGACGCCACCGTTCTTTGTCTTGTGGTACACCCGGATTCGGTCGTCCTCCGCTGCGCAGCTGTCGCAGAGAGCCGGAGAGCCGTCCCGGCTGCAGTCATCTACCAGCAGCAGCTCCCAATCGGAAAACGTCTGCTTCCGGACGCTCTCCACGCATCCTTTCAGAAACTTTTCCGCTTGATACACCGGAATAATCACGGAAATACTGGGCATGAGTGATCTCCCTTCCGGCAGCCAACCGGGCTGCACAGCTTGCTTCGCTGCCGCGATGGATCCATTTTAACTCATTTAACCCGCAAGGTCAACCACAAAAGCCGCTCCGGAACTTCCGGAGCGGCTTTTGTTAATCGGAACGGTTCTTACCTGACAGCCGCCTTCAAGGCATCAGCGCGGTCGGTATCCTCCCAACGGACGCCAAGATCGGTGCGGCCCATGTGGCCGTAGGCTGCCAACTTGCGGTAGATGGGCCGGCGCAGATCCAAATCCCGGATGATAGCGGTGGGGCGCAGGTCGAAAACCTTGCGGACCGCATCCTCCAGCCGGTCGTCACCCACGGTGCCGGTGCCGAAGGTGTCTACCAGAATCGACACGGGCTGGGCGACGCCGATGGCGTAGGCCAACTGCACCTGGCAGCGGCGAGCCAGACCGGCGGCCACGATGTTTTTGGCCACATAGCGGGCGGCATAGGCAGCGGAGCGATCCACCTTGGTGGGATCCTTTCCGGAGAAACAGCCGCCGCCGTGGGGCGCACTGCCGCCGTATGTATCCACGATGATCTTGCGGCCGGTCAGGCCGGTGTCCGCCGCCGGCCCGCCCAGCACAAAGCGGCCGGTCGGGTTGACATAATATTTTGTTTTATTGTCCAGCATCTCGGCGGGAATGATCTTTTTAATGACCTCCGCGATCATGTCCCGACGGATCTGGTCCAATGACACGTCGGGGTCGTGCTGGGTGGAGATAACCACAGCATCCACCCGGACGGGGCGGTTATTTTCATCATACTCCACGGTGACCTGGCTCTTGCCGTCCGGGCGCAGATAGCTCAACTGTCCGCTCTTTCGAACCTCGGTCAGGCGCAGGCACAGCTTCTGCGCCAGAGCCAAAGGCAGAGGCATCAGCTCGGGGGTTTCGTCGCAGGCGTAACCGAACATCATGCCCTGATCGCCGGCGCCGTTGCTCAGCTCGGAATCGGTGCCCTCCTTGCTCTCCAGGGACTTGTCCACCCCCATGGCGATGTCGCCGGACTGCTCGTCGATGGAAGTGATCACGGCGCAGCTGTCGCCGTCAAAGCCGCTTTTCGCGGTGTAGCCGATATCCCGGATCACCTGACGGGCAACCTTGCCGATGTCCACATAGCAAGAGGTGGTGATCTCGCCCATCACGTGGATCATGCCGGTGCAGGCGGTGGTTTCGCAGGCCACGCGGCCAGCGGGGTCCTGCTCCAGAATCGCGTCCAGCACCGCGTCTGAGATCTGGTCGCAGATCTTGTCGGGATGGCCCTCGGTCACGGATTCGGAGGTAAACAGGTAGTGTCTTGGCATAGTAACGTCTCCTTTTCTTTTGCTCCCTTATGAAAATGAAACAGACAGAAAAAGCGTGCTTCGATCAAGAAGCACGCAAAAAAGTCTTGTTTGCTCCTCATCTGTCGGTATCCGTCGGATTTGGCACCTTACATAGCAGGTTGCCGTGGTTTCATCGGGCCGTTCCCTCCGCCACTCTTGATAAGGGATTCAATTGTTGGGATTATTTTATTCAGATTTTCCCGAAATGTCAATATACAGTTTCTGCCCTTTGTCTAAAACCGTGGATTTTGGAAAATTTAAAGATTATACATGACTTTTCCCCGTCCGCCGTGTATAATAAATTTCGCACTTTATTTGAACACTGTGGAGGTCTTCATTTTGAGAAAACTGAACGCTGCCGTGGACCGGTTTGCATATAACCATCCCCGGTTCGGCATCCCCAACCTGATGCGCTACATCGTTGGCGGCAACATTCTGGTCTATCTGCTGGCCATGTTTTCCAACTGGAGCGCCGTGTCGTTTCTGGAATTCAATCTGAGCGGCCTGCTCCATGGCGAGGTCTGGAGACTGGTGACGTTTCTGTTTGTTCCGGACGCTGCCAACCCGATCTTCCTGCTCCTATCCCTGTACTTTTACTACTGGATCGGCAGCATGCTGGAGCGGGATTGGGGCACGGCCAAGTTCAGCCTGTACTATCTCAGCGGCGTGGTGCTGACGCTGCTGACCGCCGTGGCCGCGTCCCTGATCGCCGGCAACTTCGGCTACTCCGTCTCCGGCGCGGGCTATATCAATCTGTCCATGTTCTTCGCCTTCGCAATGCTCTACCCTGACGTCCAGGTGCTGCTGTTCTTCATCATCCCGGTAAAAATGAAGTGGCTGGCCTGGGTGGACGCGGCGTTCTTCGCCTTCGGCGCGGTCTCCTCCCTGTTTCAGGGAGACTTGGCGGGCGTGCTGCTGCCCATCATCGCCATTTTGAACTTTCTCGTATTTTTCTGGCCCAATATCACCGACGCCGTCCGATTCCAGCGGAGCCGGGTTCGGCGGCAGAACTCCCACCAGACCGTTCAGTTCAAAAACGCCGCCAAACAGCAGGAGCGCAAGGCGAAAGAGCAGGGCTATCATCACAAGTGCTGCGTGTGCGGGCGAACCGATGCGGAGTATCCCAACCTGCAGTTCCGGTATTGCTCCAAATGCGCCGGCTACCACTGCTACTGCGAGGATCACATTTTCAACCACGTGCATTTCACCGAATAACGGACAGGCGGAGCCAACCGGCTCCGCCTTTTTTGCACTTACAGCTCCAGCGCGCCGTCCGGCTTCCAGTCCGGAAGAACCATGCTGTACACGTAGTCCGCACCCACCAGCTGGCCGAACTGGAACCGTTTGCTGGCGGACTCAAACAGAATATACAGCTTGTGCTCGTCGAACATGACCTCCTCCGAGTAGGGCGGCAGGTGGATGATATCCGTGCAGCTGCTGCTGTCCAGATAATACAGTGAGATGGGTCGTCCTTTCTCCCAGTAAATTCCGCGCCGGCCGCCCACCGCCGCGCCGTAATCGTACAGGTACAGCTGCGACGCCCCCACGGCGCTGGAGGCCGACAGGACCATCCGTCCGTCGTCGGTATAGCACATTCCCTGCACCCGCTCTGGAATGGAGTAGGCCGCAATGGGCGTCTCCCGAACGCCGAAGGGCTCCCGGTCGTCCAGGGGGAAAGCCAGCATCAGCGCCGTGTTCCGATCCCCGGCGGGAGTGACGATGTGATGGGCGCCGTCCGTCTGAAACTTCGTGCCGTAGGCGTACTCCCCCATCAGCAGGCAGTCCCCCTGTATGTTGCAGAAGGAGGCCCGGTTGCCGCTTTCAAATGTCTCCTGAACCTCCGCGGTATCGGTGGCGGGATCCAGCAGGGATTGGGTTTCAAACACATAGCAGCAACCGCCGCCCGCCACGTAGGTAAAGGTTCCGCCGCAGGCAATGCCGCCGGCATGGCTGGTCAGGATGGTTCCGTCGGCTTCCCGGATACGCATGGCCCGGGAGCGGCCCACCGCATTTACATAATAAATCCGAGCAAACCCCGTGTTGGACATATAGCCGCTGAGGAGGAAGTTCCCGTCCCCGCAGGAGGTCATACCCTGCGGCACAAAATACTCCGACAGGCCGGGTATCTGGAACTCCTGACGGGAGGCGCTGTAAAATTCGTGGTAATACAGCGCAAAGACCCCCCGGAACACCACGACAATCACCAGCAGACACACCAGAAAAATCATCACGCTCCGCAGCAGGCGGCTGCTGTGAATATACGCTTTTTTTTGACGTTCCCGATTTTCCATGGCCGTCCCTCTCCGCGTCGCTCCGCTGTTGTTCACAGCTCTATCATATACCAGGCTGTCAAACTTATCACCCACCGCGCGGGGAACTTGTTTTGTCAGCTTAAATTTCCGGCTGCCGGCCAACTTTTCATGGTTTCCCTTTTCTCATGCCGACGGATGCGCTATAATAGCTGCAAAGAAGTTATGATAGCGCATCCGCGCACTCCCTGTGCGGGCACTGTCATTCAAGGCCGCGCCGCAGAAAGCGGCGCGGGGCCGCATGGCCATATAAAGGCGTGATCAAATCAGGCTGTCACAACCGCAAAGCACTCAGTTTTTCGTTGGATTTACCAGACCACTCGATCTGAACCACCCGCCCGGAAGGGCAGCTTGGAGGGCATCATGGAAGATCATTCCGCCCGGCAGGTCGGCACCCGTATCGTGCAGGTGCTGTCCGACAAGAGCTTTCTGAAAAAGCTGACGCTGCCGGCTCAAGCCGCCGCGATTCTGCTGCGTTCCATGGACTGGGAGCAGGGGCTGCATCCGCTGCTGCCCATCCGCCGTCGGCTCACCTGCGGCGAGGTGCTGCAGCTGGTCCGTCCCCTGTTGGACCGGATTGCGCCGGAACCCGACGAGGGCTGGCTGAACTGGGTCTATCAGGTGTCCGTCATGCTGTCCTTCCCCCGGACGGAGACCGCCCACACCCCTTGCCAGTGGGACGGAGCGCTTTGCTATCTGCGGATTCTGCAGCTCCTTCTCGACGAGGAGCGCTCGGCCCTGCCCTTCTCTCCCCTGTTTGATTTTGCCTTCTGCAGGGAGGACGAGCTCTCCGGCAGCGACAGCGCGGAGGAATACCGCCGATTCCGGCTGCATTTCCGGAGCGAGCACCTTTACGAGCTGCTGCGTCTTGGCCGGGAGGTCACCCCGTTTCACACCCTGGAGCACATTGCCGGCGTACACCACGTGGCCATGACCGCCGCCCGGGCCTTCCGCGCCGGCGGAGGAGCAGTGGATCTGCCCCTGCTGTCCGGCGCCGCCGCCGCCCATGACCTGGGCAAGTTCGGCTGCAGAGCGGGTGAGCCGGTGCCCTATCTCCATTATCATTATACGGACTACTGGTGCGCCCAGCGGGGTCTTCACACCATCGGCCGCATCGCGGCCAACCATTCCGTGTGGGATCTGGAAATTGAAAACCTGTCCTCTGAGTCGCTGCTGCTGGTCTACGCGGATTTCCGGGTCAAGCAGTGCCGGGACGGGCGCGGGACCGAGATCACCCGGATTTACTCGCTGACCGAGGCCTTCGGCGTAATTCTCAGCAAGCTGGACAACGTAGTTCCCGCCAAACGCCGCCGGTACCAGTTCGTCTACGCCAAGCTCCACGACTTTGAGGAATATCTGCTCCGTTTCGGCGTGGACACCACGCTGGAGCACCCCTCTGTGCCGCCCCTCCCACCGGAGGAAACCGCGCTGATGAACATGGACGAGGTGGTGGTGGCCCTGCGCCGCCGGACAGTGGATCACAACATCCGCCTGATGCATCGGCTGGGCCACGAGCGGCTGTTCGGCAACATACTGGAGGCCGCACGAAGTGAGAAGACCCCCGACCGCCTGCGGGCCTATGTGTCGGTGTTTGAGGAATATTTCACCTACTGGAGCCCCGCCCAGAAGGAGCAGACCCTCTCCTTCCTATACGAGCTGCTGATGTATCCGGATGGCGATATCCGCTGGCAGGCGGCGTCCATCATGGGCCGGATTCTGGCCGGGTTCCACTCCGGCTACCGGAAGGAAAAACCCGCCGGCTGCGCGCCCGTCCCGGGCGATACCCGCCACTTTGAGCTGTGGAGCGAATATCTGGATCGGCTGATCCACCCGGACAGCCGCCTGACGCCCCAGCAGATGAGCAAAATCCGCTTCACCGCCAAGCTGGTGGTGGATGCCCTGCTGGGCTCCTGCTTGGAAGCCGACTCCGCCGTGTTCGCCGGTGAGCTGCTTCGCCAGTACGAGCACCCGGAGCAGGCGGAACCGGATGCCGCCTTTGCCCTGCTGGACACCGTGGTAAACCTGCCCGCCGCCTTCTGCGGCCAGCGGGAATCCGCTATTCTGGTTCGCTTTGCCGACTGGTGGCTGCAGCGCGGCGGGCTGCCCCAAAAGGCAGCCGCTCTGCGTCTGTTCCGCCGTCTGCTGTCGGCCCTGTCACCCGGCGCCCCCCTGCTGGGTGAGATCGCCCGGGTTGCGGAGGACGCGGACTGCGAGGGCACCACGCCCCTGCTGTTTCTGCAATCGCAGCTGGGGGAACAGCTGGGCTTCGACGTCGCGGAGCAGGCGGCCTTCCTGAACCGCCAGTCCACCGTGTCCAACGTCTTTCTGGACAACCTGAAAACCGCCACGCCCTGGATTCTGAAGGCTGTGGGCGTGGAGTACCTGCTCCATCAGGTGGAGCACGGCAGCCACGCCAACATTCTGCACATCGCCACTCACTTCTCCAATCTCATCAAGGTCAGTGAGAACGTGGTGGTGCGGCGGATGGCGGGCGCCTCGCTGCTTTCCATGGCCTCAGCGCTGACGCCGGACCGCCGGAACGAGATCGCCGTGGAGCTGTCCAAGGCGCTGGAGACCGGGGAATCCGAACTCTCCAAATATATTCCGGAGTATCTGGGCCGGTTCGTACTGTGGCTTCCGCCCCGGGAGCTGGACGAGGTCGTCGGTCAGATGGAGTCGCTGCTCTCCTCCCCCAACAGCAGCGTGGTGAACGCTGCGCTGGGTACAGTGGGCTCCATGCTGGCCTACTATTCCGTGTACGGTTTCCGGTTCAATCAGGACGAAAAAACGCTCCTGGCCCGGCGTAGCCGACTGGCCGGTCTGCTGCTCAAGGGACTGGCCTCATACCGGGAGCCGGTGCGGCGGGAGACGCTGCGGATTCTGGGCGAGGGGCTGTTCGCATCCGCCGCCATGACCTATGAGGACAAGACTTCCCTGTTCACCCTGATCGCGAAAAAGCTGCTGTGCCTCATCAGCGAAAATGAGGAGCGGGAGCTGACGTTTTTCTACACCGCCGCCGCGCTGTCCCATATCTACCGCTTTCTGGTGCTGCATAAAATTGAAGACGGGCCGTTCCGCTTCGTCATCCCGGACCGGGTGGCGTTTTTCCCCGGCACCTTTGACCCCTTCTCTCTGTCCCACAAAGGCATTGTACAGGCCATCCGGAACATGGGCTTTGAGGTCTATCTGGCCATCGACGAATTCTCCTGGTCAAAAAAGACCCAGCCCGCCCTTGTGCGGCGCCAGATCGTCAACATGTCCGTAGCGGACGAGTTTGACGTATATCTGTTTCCCCACGACCTGCCGGTAAATCTATCCAATCCCTCCGATCTGGACCGCCTGCGCCGGGTCTTCGCCGGACGGGAGCTGTATCTGGCCGTGGGCAGCGACGTGGTGGCCAACGCCTCGTCCTACAAGGCTCCCCCCACTCCCGGCAGCGTGCAGGAGATGAATCACATCGTCTTCCGCCGGGTCAGCATCGCCGACGGCCCGGAAACCGACGCCGATCTGCACCGCATCCAGGGCAAGCTGCTGGAACTGCAGCTGCCCACCTATCTGGAGGACATCAGCTCCACCCGCATCCGGGAGAACATTGATCTGGGCCGGGACATCTCCAACCTGATTGATCCTGTCGTGCAGGGCTATATCTACCGCAACAGCCTGTATCTGCGGGAGCCGCAGTACAAGCGGCTGCTCCACGCCAGCTATCTGGACTTTTCCGTGACTGAGCACCCCGATGATGGCCTATGCGCAGAGCTGTCGGCAGCCGTGCCGGGCAGCAGGGATCACCCGCTCCGGATCGACCCCCTGGACAGTGTGATGACGCTGCGGGACACAGAGCCGGGTGTGCGGATTCTGGGCTGTCTGACCATGCGGATTGTCAGCGCCTCGAACCTGTACGACGTGCTGGAGGATGTCCGGCTGACCAACTATGTGCGGGATCACAGCGCCGGCCGCATCCTGATGCTGACCGGACTGCACCTGGTGCCTCACCCCGGCACCAGCTACAACGTGGGCCAGCTTCTGCTGTCCGAGGCACTCTCCAAGGCCATGGATCAGGACTGCAGCTATGCCATTTACCATCCCTCGGACCGGGAGCACAGCACCGCCGTCACCGATCTGCTGCACCGGCAGGGCTTTGTCAGCGCGCAGCCCGAGGGAGATCGGCCGCTGCTGCTGGTGGACATGCGTTCCCCCGTGGTGCTGATCCAGAACATTCCCACCACGCTGAAGGAGCCTTTTTCCTCCAGCGTGCGGGTTCTCACTGCCGTGCGGCAGGCACACATCCGCATGCAGACGGCGCTCACCGGCCTGTACCCGGGCACACTGGTGCTGTCACTGAACGCGGAGGTGATTTATCACCGGCTGGTGCGCCGGATCGTCGAGATCAACGGTGTCCCGGCGGAGCCCACCCATCCCCGTGTACTGGGACCGAAGATGTGCGTGCCCTTCGGCAAAATTCTGCGGGGCGACGCCATCCCAAACACCGTTACCAAAACCATCCACACCGACAAGGTGTTTGCCCAGGATCTGCGCTCGTTCTCGATCGAGACCTTCCCCGGCTACACTCCGCTGGAGAGCCAGATCCGCACCGTCAACTCCTTCCGCCGACCCATCATCCTGGTGGATGATCTGCTCCATTCCGGCAACCGCCTCAAGGCCCTGGTGCCGATGCTGCAGAAGGAGAACGTCCCCATCGACCGGGTTCTGGTAGGGCTGATGAGCGGCAAGGGACGGGATCTGATGCGCACCAAGGGCATCCGGACCGACAGTGTCTACTTCGTACCCAATATGCGGGCCTGGTTTGTGGAATCCACCATGTACCCCTTCATCGGCGGCGACACGGTTGGGCACGATGAACCGTCCGTCCCCGGTCTGACCCCGTCGATGAACCTGGTGCTGCCCTATGCGTTTCCCCGGTTCTACAAGGATTGTGACCGGGAGGCGGTGTTCCGGTTTTCCCAGGTCTGCATTGAGAATTCCCGGGACATCATCCGGGTGCTGGAGAGCGAGTATCGGGAGCGGTTTGCCCGGAACCTGACCCTCTCCCGTCTCAGCGAGGCGGTGATTCTTCCCCTGTCTCCGGACAAGGGCAGCTGTCTGTATTACGACCCCACTCTGCCGGCATCCACCTATCTGGACAACGATCTGAAAATGCTGCTGCGGATGCGGGATCTGTTGGAATAAACCGTCGGTCGTGAAAAGGAGCGATCATTCATGTACTACTATCGGGAAAACGGAGCCTGCTTTGCGTCACTGCTGCCCAACCTTCCTCTTCCTAAAAGTGCTTTGCCGGAGCAGGATACCCCTTTGACGTTTCTTTTTGATATGCCGCCGGAAAATCGGCGCGCCTCCTTCTGCGTGACGGACCCTCGGCAGCTGACGGCGCCGGAATCCGTGGCCTGGCTGGATCCGGGGCGAATCAGCGGGACATCGCCGGTACTTCCCGAGGAGCTTTCGCTTCGGATCGCCCGCCGGACACTGCGGGCGGTGAACATCCGCCACCCCAAGTGGCGGGATGCCGCCGACCCGGCCCTCAGTCCCCGGCGGAAGCGGGTGCATCTGCTGGCCGTGGGCGACGTGGGCGGCACCATGCTCATCGGGCTCAAGCTGCTGGGCGGCGACTGCATCGAGACGCTGGGCATCTGCGACCTGAATCCAAACACCGTGGATCGCTGGACGGCGGAGATGAGCCAGATCGCCTGGCCCTGGGACTACGACGCCCTCCCCAATGTCCGGGCGGTGGACCAGGAGCATCTGTTTGACTGCGACGTCTTTCTCTTCGCCGCCACCAAAACCGTTCCGGCGGTTGGCAGCGAGGTACCGGATGTGCGGATGGCCCAGTTGGAGGCCAACCGGGCCATTGTGGAGCACTACGCCCGCAAAGCCCGGGACGCGGAGTTCCGGGGGCTGTTCATCGTCCTGTCCGATCCGGTGGACCCGCTGTGCCGGGCGGCTTATCTGGCCTCCAACCGGGGGGCGGACGGGCGCTGGGACGGGCAGGGGCTGCTGGCGGAGCAGGTGCAGGGCTTCGGTCTGGGCGTAATGAACGCCCGCGCCGCCGCGCTGGCCCGGGAGGATGCGAGATACCGCAGTTTTCTGGAAGAGGGCCGCAGCTTCGGCCCTCACGGAGAGGGGCTGGTGATCGCCAACTCCATTGTCCGGTATGACGACGCAGTCTCCCGGGAGCTGACGGAACGGGTGAAGACCGCCAATCTGCGCATTCGGGAGCTGGGCTTCAAGCCCTACGTGGCGCCGGCGCTGTCCTCCGGCGCGTTTTCCCTGCTGTTGACGCTGCGGGGGCAGTGGCACTGCGGCTCGGTCTGTCTGGGGGGCGTGTGGTTCGGCTGCCGCTGCCGCGCCACCCCGGCAGGTGTCGAGACCGAGGATCTGGTACTGCCGGACGCCCTGTACGAAAGGCTGCAGGAGACGGAGCAATCTCTCTCCTCCATTTTGTAAGGAGATGGTCTGATGTCCGAGCAACTTCTCACGCTGGTCTGTCCCGGCTCCGCCGCGGCGGAGCGATACGCCCTGACGCTGGAATCCGCCCTGAAGGGACTTCGGGTGGAGGTACTCCCCCGGCTGGATCCGGACAAGCCGCTGCAAAACCGGCGCATTCTGTTCGCGGTGCCGTTGGATGAAACCGGCGTGAATCCGGAGCTGTGCGCCCTGTTGGCCCTGCTCAGGGCACATCCGGGATGCCTGGAAGGCAGCGTGGCAGGCGTAATGGCAGACGGTGCCGGAGATCTGTATACGAAAGCGGCGGGGCGGGAGTTGGTACTCTCCGCCAGTCGGGCGGGCTGCCTGTTTCCCGGCAGGCCGCTGGTGGAGGCCGTCGGGTCCCTGCGTAACTTCACGGTACAGGCGAAAAATGCCGGCTGCTCCCCGGAAGAGGCCTACAGCCAGGCCGTCCGGGATCTGGCGGAACGGATTCTGGAATTCGAGCCCCCCAGGCAGAAGCGGCCGAAGATTACGGTGCTCCACGCGTCCAACTACCGCACCTCCAACACGCTGGCTCTGTGGAGCCGTGTTCGGGATGCGCTGGCGCCCTCCTGCGACATCACGGAGATCGCCCTGCGCAACGGCACGATGGAGGACTGCTCCGGCTGCCCCTACACCATGTGCCTCCACTTCGGCGAACAGGGCGGCTGCTTTTACGGCGGCGTGATGGTACAGGAGGTCTATCCCGCCATCCGGGAGGCGGATGCTCTGGTGATGCTGTGCCCCAATTACAACGACGCCGTATCCGCCAACCTGACCGCCTGTATCAACCGGCTCACCGCCCTGTACCGCACCACGTCCTTTGAGCGCAAGGCTCTGTACGGAATTGTGGTGTCTGGCTACTCCGGTGGCGACATCGTGGCGGCGCAGCTGGTGTCCTCCCTGTGCATCAACAAGGGCTTTTGGCTCCCGCCGGATTTTTGCCTGCTGGAAACCGCCAACGACGCCGGCTCGGCGCTGCGGCTTCCGGGTATCGAGGAACGGCTGGCCCGGTTCGCGGACGGAATGCTCCGCCATCTGAAACGATAAAAAAACGCGCCCCGCGGGGCGCGTTTTTTTACAGGCCATACATGGTTTTGCACAGCGCGATGCCGGTATCGGTACGGAACACATTTTCCAGCACCTGCCGCGCTGCCGCCTGGGGCAGGTCGTCCTCATAGAGGTTGACCAGGGCGTCCGCCTCCAGCAGAATCCTCCAATCCGCGCCGTCCACACCGATATTGGTGTGGTGGTGCGCCACCAGGAAGCAGACCCGTTCCGCGTTGCCCGGGGTCACCCCCGCATCCGTCAGCAGCTTTTCCGCCGGCTCCGGGCCCTCCCGCTCCTGCAGCTTTCCGTCGCAGCGGCCGTACTTCCGCTCTGCCGGGCGGATGCCGATGTCGTGCACCGCCGCCGCCAGTTCCAGGCGGTATTGGGTCTGCGCATCCAATCCCTCAGCCAAGCCGATGAGGCGCGCAAAGCCGTGCACCTTCAAAAAGTGCTGAATCCGCCGCGGGTCACCCGCATCAAATTCGATCATCGCAGCAAGAGTCCGTTCCACTTCATTCATGATCTGCGCTCCTTTTCTTTCCGCACAAAAGGGCGTGCCGCGATAAGCAGCACGCCCTTGCGCCGTCTGATTAATGCTCCGCCGTCAGGTTCAGGGCCAGTTTTCCGGTGTCGCTGAGCCAGGGAGACAGGGTCTGATAGCTGATGGTAAAAGTCTGGGGACCGACGGCGTAACAGGCAATCTCATAGGGAGAAAAGCCAACGCTCATACCGTTTTCATCGAAGGAGACCGCGTAATTGGCCCATTCCGCCGCGATGTCCTCATAGTTTTCCAGATAGTATTCCTGAGGCTGGTATCCGTTCTCCCGGGCAGTCTGTCCCGCCTGACGGATAATCTCTTCTTTGACGCCGTCCAGAAACGCCTGATCGTCCTTTGCCAGCATCATGGGCGTGACAAAATCGCCGGTGTCCAGATCGAAATTCCAGCTCAGCAGGGCCGTGTTGGGATGGGCACCGCCGGTGTAGCTATAATAGTTGGCCGCAATGCTCACCAGATGTCCGGTCTGCCATGCGGTGAACTTCAGTTCCTCCTCATAGCCCTCCATCCAATCCAGGCCGGATTCCCGGTGCCATGCCAGATCCTCCGTCGCCGCCTGGACGGTAGAATCAAAATCACTGTCCTCCGCCCACTCCTCAAACCGGCGGTTGAACGTCTCCGTCCTCAACTTTGCCGTCTTTTCTGCGGCGGTTATGGGCGACTCAATCTCCGTTCCGTCGGATCGGACCGCTGTCAGGGTGGGCAGGTCATATACGTAATGGGCCAGTTGTGTTTCATCCTCATCAAACGCGGCATTCTCCAGCGTGTGTGTCCGCACCTCATAATAAATGGCAGAGGTTTCGGTCAGAGATGAGGCGGGGCTTGCCGACGACTCCTGGGACGGCAGAACCTTGGCGCTGACGCCACAGGCGCTCAGCAGGCCTGACACCAGCAGGCAGACGCTCAGCAGCGCAAACAGTTTTTTCATAAATCAGCTCCTTTACAGGGGTCAGCAGATCACCGGAACCTCCCGCCACGCGCCGCCGCCCGCCGCGGCGGACAGATCCGGGTAAGCCAGTGCGTACAGGTCCGCGGCACGGGCCTCCAGCGCGAACAGCGTCTGCGCCGCACCGGAGAGCTTCCGCACATCGGCGGGTTTGGTCAGCACGGGGACCGAGGCGGTTCTTTTCATCTGTGCCAGCAGTGCGCAACCCGCGTGATTGGCCGCCAGCACCCGCAGGTACGGCACTTCCGCCGGCATTTCCGCAGGCGTCAGCCCCAGATACGCCCACAGAACCATCCGCCGCAGGCGGGTGTAGGCATAGCGCTTGGTCTTGGCGGCGCCCAGCAGCTCCGCCATCGTAGCCGCCGTCCGTGAGACGCCGAACAGCCGGTTGCCCAGGCCTTCGTTCCCCTCGTCCAGCGCGTCAAATTCCTCCCGGGTCATGGTACGGAGCTTCGCCAGCACGCTTCGCTGGCAGGTCTCCGCAAACACCGGGGCCCGGCCGACAAGCTCCTCCCGCAGGAACACCTCCCGCATGGCGGGAGCCATCAGATCCAGAGCCCGCTCCCGCCCGCCGCTTTGCAGCAGCTGCCGGATGGCGGAGGCGGAGGCAATGCCGTCCACCGCCTCCCCGTCATGGGCGGCCCCCTCCCTGCGGACCGTCAACGGACGGATGGGAGCACGGATCGCCTGAAGGCTCTTACAATATTCTATGCCGAGAATATTATTTGGCGTTCCCAGCAGCGCTGCGTCCTCCCGGCCCAGCAGCGCTTCGGCCGCCCGCTGTCGGGCAGCCGCAAAGCTGACGCCTGTCTCCAGCTCCCGGCGAAGGAACGGGGAAAAGGCCGGATCGCGGAGCCCCGCTGCCACCCGCCCCAGCGCTTCCGCGTCGCCACACTCGCTGCCAAAGGCCAGATGGGTCACCACGCCTGTGGCGGCCAGCGTTCGTACGCCGCCGTCGGCAAACCGCTCCGCCGAAAACACCGCCCAGGGAAGCGGCAGCTCCAGCACCAGGTCGGCGCCGCTTTTCACGGCGGCCTCTGCCCGGGCCAGCCGGTGAGTCAGGGCAAAGTCCCCCCTCTGGACAAAGTTTCCGCTCATAACACAGATCACGGAGCTCTCCGGGCCCAAGCGCGCCCGGACACGCTCCATCAGCAGGCAGTGGCCCGCATGGAGGGGATTATACTCAACTATAATACCTGCGGTATTCACAAAATTCCCCCCTATCCAATGACAGAAAAGTGACATTTCGGTAAAAATAGTGGTTGTATCCTGGGAATTCTTTGCTATAATAAGGATTGTATGATTATTCCCGGAAGGCCGGGCTGGAAAATTATTTCTCATTCTATATCAATTTCAGGAAACCCGCAAGGTGTTCCCGGCAAAGAAGAGGAGTCGACACTTATGAATATTCTCGTCATTAACGCAGGCAGTTCTTCCCTCAAATATCAGCTGCTCAACCCCGACACCGGCGTTCTGCTGGCAAAGGGTCTGTGCGAGCGGATCGGCATCGACGGCAAGTTTACGTACAAGCCCCAGGTGGAGGGCAAGAAGGTTCTGGATGCTGTGGACGTAGCCATGCCCACCCATTCCGAGGCCATTCAGGCCGTTCTGGCCGCATTGGTGGACAAGAACAACGGCGTGATCGGTTCCATGGCGGAGATCGGCGCCGTGGGGCACCGCGTGGTGCACGGCGGAGAGGCGTTCAACCAGTCCGTCCTCATCGACGACGAGGTTCTGAAGGCCATTGAGGACTGCATTCCTCTGGCTCCTCTGCACAACCCCGCCAATCTGACCGGCATCCGCGCCTGTGCGAAGGTCATGCCCGGCGTCCCTATGGTGGGCGTGTTTGACACCGCTTTCCATCAGACCATGCCTGCAAAGGCCTACATGTATGCGCTGCCCTATGAGTACTACGAAAACGACAAAGTCCGCCGCTACGGCTTCCACGGCACCTCTCACAAGTATGTGGCGAACCGTGCCGCCGCCATCCTTGGCAAAAAAACCGAGGAGCTGAAGCTGATCACCTGCCATCTGGGCAACGGCTCCTCCGTCACCGCCGTGGACGGCGGCAAGTCTGTGGACACCTCCATGGGCTTCACTCCGCTGGCCGGTCTGCCCATGGGCACCCGCTCCGGTGACTTGGATGCGGGCATCCTGCAATACCTGATGAACAAGTACGGCATGAACATCAATGAGATGCTGGATGTTCTGAATAAGAAGTCCGGCGTGTTGGGTGTGTCCGGCGTCTCCTCCGACTTCCGCGATCTGGAAACTGCCGGGAACGAGGGCAACAAGCGCGCCTCCCTGTCCGTCGAAATGTTCTGCTACGGCGTCAAGAAGCTGGTGGGTGCGTACGCCGCCGCCATGGGCGGTGTGGACGCCATCATCTTCACCGCCGGCGTGGGTGAGAACGACGCCCAGACCCGGATGGCCGTCGCCTCCGGCCTGGAGTTCATGGGTGTGAAGATGGATGCCGAGGCCAACAAGGTCCGGGGCAAGGAAGCCATGATCTCTTCCACCGACTCCGCCGTCAAGGTCCTGCTGATCCCCACCAACGAGGAGCTGATGATCGCCATGGACACCGCCGCCATCGTCGCCGGCAAGTAATTTTCGTTTGTATCCCGGGCGGGAGAGGCGGCTGCGTCTCTCCCGCTTTCACGCGAAAGGAGGAACCCCCATGAAAATCGGACTTCAGTTCGCCATGCCTTCTGAGCTTCACGCTCTGCCTGGGGCAAAAGAGCTGCCGCCTGTCACGACGGTTTCCGGTGTGCCCTTTTTCCAGATCGCGCCGGATATAATTGCCTGCGCCGGGGGCGTCGGCAAGGTCAATGCCGCCATGGCTGCCGAGCTGCTCTGTCTGCACTTCGGTGTGGATCTGATTCTCAACGCCGGTGTGGCCGGCTGCTGCACGGATCTGCCCACCGGGTCGCTGGTGGTGGCGGACAATCTGGTGCAGTACGACGTGGACACCACCGCCGTGGGCGACCCTATCGGGCTGGTCTCCACCGTAAACCGGGTGGAGTTTCCCACCTGGGAGCCGAAACGCTGCCTGGAGCTGCTGCACTCCATGGGCATCTCGGCCTCCGCGGGCCGGGTGGCCACCGGGGACTGGTTTGCCGTCAAGGGCGTCCGGTCCCGCCGGATTGCCTCAACCTTCCACCCCCTGCTGGTGGACATGGAGGGCTGCGCCATCGCCCAGGTGTGCCTGCGCAATGATGTGCGGTTCGTCTCCATAAAGTCCGTGTCCGACCACCTGTTTTCCGATCTGCAGGCGGAGGAATACTTTGATTTTGGGCAAGCTTTGAAAAATTTAGGCGGCGTTGTCCTGCCGTTTGCAAAAAAAATACAGGAGTTGAGCTGAAATGGACCGAATTGCAAGCTTTACCGTCGATCACACCCGGCTGCAGCCGGGTCTGTACCTCTCCCGCCGGGACGGCGACATCACCACGCTGGACCTGCGATTCAAAAAACCAAACACCGGCGACCTGCTCTCCAACAGCGAAATGCATTCCGCAGAGCACCTGATCGCCACCCTTTTGCGCAACTCCGAGCAGAAGGACGCCGTGATCTACTTCGGGCCCATGGGCTGCCAGACCGGCTTCTATTTCCTGTATGACAGCCGTCTCCTCTCCGACGCCGACGCCGTTGCGCTGCTGCAGCGGATCTTCACCCAGGCCGCCGCATATGACGGCGCGATGCCGGGAAAAAGCGTGCAGGAGTGCGGCAACTGCCGCAATCTGGACGTAGAGACCGGACGGCGCGTATGTGCCTGGTACGCGGGTCTGATCTCCGGCTGGACCGCGGAAAATCTGGCATACTGAGCGAACATCTCCCGTTCCGGGGAAATACCGGTAATCTTCCGTCCCGTGGGGGGAACCGGTTCGCTCTTCGCCCCAATTGGTACGGTTTCAAGGATAAACCACCCTAAAACCCTCGAAATTTTCAAAATTATGGCCTGATATCCTTGACAAACAGGATTTCCGCCGTTATACTAATGAAGCCGCTTTGAATGGGCTTTAAGCGAGAACTCTGTTTCTCCGCCCCCGACAGCGAGCCCGTAGTGAAGGAGTTGAAAAAGAATGCATGCAATTATCGAAACCGGCGGCAAGCAATACAAAGTCGCAGAGGGCGACATGGTCTTCATTGAAAAGCTGGACCAGGACGCCGGTGACGCCGTCAAGTTCGACAAGGTTCTGGCCGTCCTGGACGGCGAGAAGGCCACTTTCGGCACTCCCGTTGTGGAGGGCGCTGTCGTGGATGCCACCGTCGTTAAGAACGGCAAGGGCAAAAAGATCCGTATCTTCAAGTACAACGCGAAGAAGGGGTATCGTAAGCGTCAGGGCCATCGTCAGCCTTACACCAAGGTTGAGATCGGCAAGATCTCTGTCTAAGGTATGACAACCGTTTCTTTCCGCATGGAGGGCGACCGGATCACCGGCTTCGACTCTCAGGGCCACAGCGGCTACGCCGAGGCGGGCGAGGATATCGTCTGCGCGGCGATCACCAGCGCCATCCGCCTGGTGGAAGCCACCGTCAACGACGTGCTGGGGCTGGCGGCATCCGTGAAGATCAGCGAAAAGGACGCGAAGATTTCTCTTCGCCTGCCCGGGGGCCTGGCTCCCACGGTCGAGAGTACCTGTCAGGCGCTTTTGGCGGGGCTGATGGTCTATTTTGCCGAGCTTCACGACGAATACCCCGACAATATTGAAGTTTTGGAGGGTGAACCCCTCTCCATCTAAAATCTTTAGAAAGGATGGTTCGCATGATGATTCGTATTGGTCTGCAGTTCTTCGCCCATAAAAAGGGCGGCGGCTCCACCAAGAACGGCCGTGACTCTCAGTCCAAGCGCCTTGGTCCCAAGCGCGCAGACGGCCAGTTCGTCAAGGCCGGCAACATTCTGGTTCGCCAGCGCGGCACCCACATCCATCCGGGTGTGAACGTGGGCATCGGCAGCGACGACACGCTGTTTGCCACCGCCAGCGGTGTTGTCCGCTTTGAGCATCTGGGCAAGGACCGCAAGCAGGTCTCTGTTCAAGAAGCTCAGTAATCCGGAACCGGAGAGGCCCGAACTTCCTGTTCGGGCCTCTTTTTTCAGGAATCCGGGAAACGGAAAAATGCGAGCGCACATTCCGGGTGCGCCGGCATTTTTCCGTTTCATTGAGGCACACTGTATTTGATATAATTTCTTACGGCAATTACACAACGGCAATTACATGGAGGTGATTGTATGGCTTCCTCTTTTATTGACAAGGCGCGCATCACGGTCAAAGCCGGCAACGGCGGCAACGGCGTGGTCGCGTTCCACCGCGAAAAATATGTGGCGGCAGGCGGGCCCGACGGCGGCGACGGCGGCCGGGGCGGCTCCATCATTCTGCAGGTGGATGATAACATGTCCACCCTGATGGATTTTCGCTACAAGAGAAAATATGTGGCATCCAGCGGCATAGACGGCCAGGGCTCCCGCAAATCCGGGAAAGACGGTCAGAGTCTGGTGATCCGCGTTCCCCGGGGAACCCTGGTTCGGGACGCCGAGACCAACGAGATCATCAAGGACATGTCCGGCATGGAACCCTATGTTCTGTGCCGGGGGGGCCAGGGCGGCTGGGGCAACATGCATTTTGCAACCCCCACCCGGCAGGTTCCCCGCTTCGCAAAGGCCGGTCTGCCCGGCGAGAGCCACGACGTAGTGCTGGAGCTGAAGCTTCTGGCGGACGTTGGACTCATCGGCTTCCCCAACGTGGGCAAGTCCACACTGCTATCCGTGGTTTCCAAAGCCCAGCCCAAAATTGCCAATTATCACTTTACCACCCTGTTTCCCAATCTGGGCGTGGTGTATGTGGATGAAGGCGTCAGCTTTGTCATGGCCGACATCCCCGGCATCATTGAGGGTGCCAGCGAAGGTGCGGGTCTGGGTCACGACTTCCTGCGCCACATCGACCGCTGCCGTCTTCTGGTCCATGTGGTGGACGTCTCCGGCAGTGAGGATCGGGACCCCGTGACGGATTTTGACGCCATCAACACAGAGCTGAAGCAGTACAGCCCGGAGCTGGCCGCTCGTCCCCAGATTGTGGCAGCCAACAAGATCGACATTATGGCCGATTCCGGTAATCTGGAGCGGCTGCGGGCTCATGTGGAGGCGCTGGGGTACCAGCTGTTTGAAATTTCCGCCGCCGCACACCAGGGCACCCGGGAACTGGTGAAAAAGGTCAGCGAGCAGTTGGCGGTTCTGCCGCCGGTAAAGGTGTTTGAGCCGGAATATGTGCCCCAGCCGGCGAAGGTGGACACCTCCGAGTCTCTCCAGATTGAATTGGCGGATGACGGCCATACCTGGCGGGTGGACGGCCCCTGGCTGCAGCGCCTGATGGGTAATGTTAACTTCAACGATTACGAGAGTCGGATGTACTTCGACCACACGCTGCGGGAGTCCGGCCTGTTCCTGCAGTTGGAGGAACTGGGGATCCAGGACGGCGACACCGTGTCCATGTACGATTTCGAGTTCGAATATCAGCGGTAAAGTACTGAAAACCCCGGAGAGATTTACTCTCCGGGGCTTTTTACACTTGTCCGCCCTCTCCGCTTCGGGGTGCGGCTCCGCCGGGGCTCAGGGCCCTTCCGCGGAAAAGACAGTGATCCGATCCTTGCCGTTGGACTTGGATCGGTACATCGCCCGGTCGGCCTTGACAATCAGGTCGTTCACCGGGCCCATACCCTCGACCAAGCCGATGCTCAGGGACAGCCTCAGATTGGGTGCGTACCGGGAAAGGTCAAGCTGGGCTGCGCTTTGTCGGATTCGCTCCGCCACCTGGTAGGCTTCCCCGCCAGATGCGTTTTCCAACAGCACAATGAATTCGTCCCCGCCAAATCGGACCGCGCTGGCATCCTTCCGAATGCTGCTCTTTATGCTGGCGGCCAGTGTCTTCAGCACATCATCTCCGGCCAGGTGGCCGTAATCATCATTGATGGCTTTAAAATTATCCACATCGATAAACAGCAGAACCAGTGCTTTTGCAGGCTGATTTTCCCCATTCAGATCGCCGCAATCGGCCAGATACTGCTTATTATACAGTCCCGTCAGCTGGTCGATATACGTTTTTTCGATCAGCAGCTCTTTCTCCCGCTGCAATTCCAGTTTGGTGAACGTCACATCCGTAATCGTCATCAGCTTTGCGGAATTCTGATCCGAAGGGTCAATGGGATCCTGTGTCAGCTGGACAAAGCGCTCCTGATCTCCCGATCGGATGGTAACTTCCGCCTGATCGTAGTTGGTCTCGAAGGAATAGTCGCCGATATAATCCGTCATCCTGTTTCCGGCGTCCGCCGTGTCACTTTGCAGAATTCTTTTGGCCGTATTGTTGATACTGACAATTTTCTGATTCTTGTTGATGATGATAATCCCGTTGCTGGAATTCAGAAAGAGCTTGCGGTAGATATATTCGGTCTGGATATTCAACAGCCTGTACTTCATGATGGAGACAAAAATGGACACCACAAAAATTAGGATTCCAACATACATCAGGTACAGGTGCGTGTCGATACGGAGTACCGTCGGCAACACATATTCCGAGATGACACTCACCAGGGAGGCAAGTCCGCTTCCACAAATAATGAATCGGAGCTGCGTTTTCTTTCTGGTATCCTTAGTCACTCTGTATTCCCGAAGCACCAGAAACAGGGCAAGGATGACAGGCAGGCTGAAGATCGAAGACATGATCGGCGCGATCACCGGGACAGACAGTCTCCAGAAGGTTGGGTCTGCGTAGTCAATGGGAAACAGATAGCGGGAAAAAATTGTGAGTGTGTTCAACAGAGCAAGTCCATAGAACCACCGGTCCGGGGTTTTTCCGATAAAACGGTAAACAAACAGGAGAAAAAAAAGAGAAAGATTGAGCATACTGTACCAGTATACGGTTTTTACCGCAAGTCCAATAAACGACGTATCGTGGTAGTTCGTACAGATGCTCAGGACCATCCACAGAATGACACTGCTCAGAAAATACAAAAATGACTGATTGACCTTGTTGTGGCTTCTGTTCAGATAGACAAAGCTCCAAATGAAAATCATCACTCCATAGATGACCGCAAACGCGATGAGCCATACCATGCAAGCGCCCCCTGACCTGATACACTTAAGTAAGAGCATATCAATTGACTTTATTATATTGAATTGATCAAAAAATTTCAATTACAATCTATACGCTGTTCAACGAAAAGTTCAGAGCCGGACTGATTGTAAAAAATGGCGGTTCCTTTGTTCTCTTTCTTTACACCCGCCCCTCAGTCTCCGCTTCGGGGAAAACCATCTCATCCCAAAAGCAAAAAAGCAGCCCCGCCGCAAAGGGCAGGGCTGCCGGGGTGCGTCAGCGGTCATTCGGACGCTATTCGCACAGCAGGCGGATGTGATTCGCCTCCAGATATCTCTGGTAGGCGGCCGACGGTCTCTCATCCGTCACAAGGGCAGACAAATTTCGGAGATCAAAAAAAGAGATGTTTGAGATAAAGTCAAATTTCGTATGGTCCGCCAGCAGCACCACACTCCCCGCGTGCTGCATCACACGCCGCTTGATCTCAGCCTCAAAATCCGTGGTATTTGTCAGTCCCCGCTCCAGGGATATCCCGGTGGCGGCGATGAATGCCGTATCCACACTGATGCGCCGAAGCGCCTCCAGCGTGGAATTTCCCACAAAAGAATTCGTCACCGGACTGTATGTCCCGCTCAGTGCAATTAATTTCAGATTCGGACACTTTGAGGCCTCGAACAGAGCCGGAAGGCTGTGGGTAACCACCGTCACATTCCTGCGGCCATCCAAATAGGACAGCAGCGCCAGCGCGGTAGACCCGGAATCCAGAAAAATCGTCTGGCTGTCCTTTACCAGTTCCCCCGCCTGCCGACCGATCAGCTGCTTGCCATCCTGATTCTGTGAGGACCGGACCACCATGGGGACAGGGTTTGAGTTATCCATTGCCACCACACCGCCGTAGGTCTTCCGGATGCGCCCCCGGACGAGGAGCCCGTCCACATCCCTTCGCACCGTGTTCATCGAAACCTGAAATTCATTTGCCAGGTCTTCCAGCGTAGCGGTTCCGTTCCGCAAAACAAACTGCTCCATTTTGTTGAGCCGATCCAGTCTCACTCCATCACCGCTTTCGTCAAACAAGTCATTGTTACCATTATAACAATGACTTGTACGCTTTTTCAATCCTTATTTCATATTTTTCGTGAAAAAGAAAACAATAAAATTACGAAAAAACGATTGACAAAGAGTTACCCAATAGTTTATCATCACATTATCATATAATCACAACTTCTGAATGATATGATAAAAACTTAACCAACTTAACCAAAAGGAGACAGAGTATGATGAAAATTCGAGTCGGTGTTGCAGGATATGGAACCATCGGGCAAAGATTGGCCGATGGCGTTGCCATGCAGGAAGATATGGAGCTGGTTGGCATTGCGGATCTGATGCCGACGCTGTCGATTCAGGCACTGCGTGAGAATGACATGATCGGTGCAAACGGTGTGAAGTACAATCTCTATCTGGTGAACGGCGCAGATCCCGCGGCTTTTGCGGCCCATCAGATTCCCATTGCAGGCACCTTTGAGGATCTGGCGCGCAGTGTGGATATCATGCTGGATTCCTCCCCTGCCGGCGTGGGTGCCAAGAACAAGGAACTGTACGAGCGCCTTGGCGTCAAGGCGGTGTTCCAGGGCGGCGAGAAAAACAGCGTTGCCGACGTCTTTTTCCACGGCTATGCCAACTATGAGAACGGTGTCGGTCAGAAGTACCTGAAGCTGACCTCCTGCAACACCACCGGCCTGATCCGCTCGGTGGACTGCCTGGACCGCGCCATCGGAATTGAGAAGGTCGCCATCACCATCATCCGCCGTGTGGCCGATCCCGGTGATTATCACCGTGGACTGACCAACGCCCTGCAGATGGAGAAGGCACCCACCCACCAGGCACTGGATCTGATGACGATCATGCCCCACATCGACGCCACCGGCATTCTCGTCCACACCCCGGTGACCCACGGGCACATCATCACCGTGCTTGCCACCGCAAAGGATGGCCGCAAGATCACCCGTGAGGAGGCGCTGGCCGCCTTCCAGAAGCACCCCCGCATCCGCGTGGTCACCATGGACGAAGGCTTCCAGGGCAACGCCTCCTTCTTCAAGTATGCGCGGGATCTGGGCAACCGCCGGGGCGATATGTATGAGATCGGCCTGTGGGCGGATTCCATTGTGGAGTCCGGAAATGATATCATGTATGCGATCAATGTTCCTCAGGAGAGCGTGACCATTCCCGAGACCATGGATGCCATCCGCGCCGCGACGCAGATGCAGCTGACCCGGGAAGAGGGCACTGCCGCCACCAACCGGTATCTGAAGATCGGACGGTTCAAGAAGAACATCAACGCCTAACCCGGGAAAGGAGCAGTCACATGCGCTTTGGAATTCATTCACTGGACGAGTTTCAAGTCAGCGGAAAAACCGTCCTGTGCCGCGTGGACATGAATCAGCCGGTGGATCGCGCCGCCGGGACTCTGAAATCCATCGCACGGATTGAAGCCTGCGTCCCCACGATCCGGGAACTTTCCGATCACGGGGCAAAGGTTGTGCTGCTGGCCCATCAGGGCAGCGACATCGAATATCAGAACTACTACTGCACTCAGCCCCATGCTCAGGTTCTGTCGAAGCTGCTGGGGCGGGAAATTCTCTGGATCGACGACGTGTGCGGCCCCACCGCCCGCCGGGCGATCTCGGAGCTGAAGGACGGCGAGATTCTGCTGCTGGACAATGTGCGGTTTCTGGCCGAGGAGCAGACGCTCTTTGAGCTGAAGCTCTGCCTGACTCACGAGCAGCAGGCCCAGACCCTGCTGGTGCGCAAGCTGGCGCCGCTGGCGGATCTGTATGTGTGCGACGCTTTTGCCGCCGCCCACCGGGATCAGCCTTCCCTGTGCGGATTTGAACAGGTGCTCCCTTCCGCCATGGGCCGCCTGTTTGAAAAGGAGTACTGCGTCATCTCGGAGCTGATGGAATCACCGGATCGGCCCTGCACCTTTGTGCTGGGTGGGGCCAAGGTCTCCGACGCATTTTTGATGATGGAAACCGTGCTGAATTCCGGCGCGGCGGACACCGTGCTGACGGGCGGTCTGGTAGGCAACATCCTGCTGGCCGCCCAGGGAGATGAGATCGGCAGCGGGAGCATGGACTTCATCCGCCGCTCCGGCTACGAGTCCTACATTGAAAAGTCCGCCGAGCTGCTCCGCCGGTTTGGAGAGAAAATCCTGCTCCCCGCAGACCTTGCCTGGGTAGAGGACGGTGTGCGCAAGGAGTGCGCTGTGGGGGCTGTCCCGCCGCACATCGGCGCGGTGGATATTGGCTCCGTCACGGCGAAGCGCTACGCGAAGGTGATCGAGTCCTCCCACACGGTGTTTGTCAACGGCCCCATGGGCGTTTTCGAGCAGACACCCTCGGAGCTGGGCACCCAAACGATTTGGGAGGCCCTGGGCCGGACGAAGGCCTACACGGTCATCGGCGGCGGCGATTCCATCACTGCCACCACCAAATACCGCCAGACGGAGAACATCTCCTACATCTGCACGGGAGGCGGGGCGCTGATCCGCTTCCTGACCGGCGAGGAGCTGCCGGTGGTAAAGGCACTGCGCTTTGCCGCCAAAAAATTCGGATAAACGGGGGCGATTTCATGAACATTGAGCTTGGAATCGGAACGGGCACGCAGACGGTGGCCATCCCGGACCAAAATCTGCTGAAAATCCTGCTGCCCAACCCGGTGGAGCATTCGCTCACCGGCGAGGCGGAGGTTCTGCGGGCGCTGTCGGCCCCCATCGGCGCGCCCCGCCTGCGGGATGTCGTACGCCCCGGCGAGAAAATCGCCATCGTTACCAGCGACATCACCCGCCCCTGCCCCAGCTGGCTGATCCTGCCCGCCATACTGGACGAGCTGTACGATGTCGGCGTGGATCGGCGGGACATCACCGTAGTCTTCGGTCTGGGCAGCCACCGCCCCCATACCGAGGAAGAGAAGCGTCATCTGGCCGGCGACCGGGCCTTCTCTGAGGTTGCCTGCGTGGACAGTGATCCGGACGACTGCATCCATATGGGCGTCACCTCCCGGGGTACGCCGGTGGACATCACCCGCAGTGTGGCCGAGGCCGACCGCCGGATCTGTCTGGGCAACATCGAGTACCACTATTTTGCCGGCTACTCCGGCGGCGCCAAGGCAATCATGCCCGGTGTCTCCACCCGTTCCGCCATTCAGGCCAACCACTCCATGATGGTTCGGGAGGAGGCCCACGCCGGCGCGCTGGAGGGTAACCCCATCCGGGAGGACATTGAGGAGGCCGCCGCAATCTGCGGCGTTGACTATCTCGTCAATGTGGTGTTAAATGAACATAAGGAGATCATCCGCGCCGTGGCCGGAGACGTCACCCAGGCCCACCGGGCAGGCTGTGCCTTTCTCGACGGCCTCTACCTGTCGGTGATCGACCGGCGGGCGGATATTGTGATCGTCTCGCAGGGCGGAGCCCCCAAGGACCTGAATCTGTACCAGACCCAGAAGGCGCTGGACAACGCCAAGCACGCCGTCAAAACCGGCGGCGTGGTGATTCTGGTCGGCTCTTGTCGGGAGGGTCTGGGGGAAAAGACCTTCGAGGACTGGATGCTCCGTGCCGAGAAGCCGGAGGATCTGATTCGCTGGATTCAGGAGAACTTCAAGCTGGGCGGCCACAAGGCGGCCGCCATCGCCATGGTGCTGCAAAATGCGGACATCTATCTGGTCAGCGATCTGACGCCGGAGTTCGTCAGAAGTATTTTTATGAAGCCGTTTTCAACGGTACAGGAGGCATATGACGCCGCCGCCCGCAAACTGGGCGGAGCTGCCTCCGTAATTGTGATGCCCTACGGCGGCTCCACGCTGCCGGTGGAAAGACGGGCACAGAACGGATAAGGAGAAAACTATGGATTACGCGAAGGAATCATTACGGCTCCACAAAGAATGGAAAGGAAAAATTGAGGTGGTGGCCACCGTGCCCGTCCAGACCAAGGAGGATCTGTCGCTGGCCTATACGCCGGGGGTGGCCCAGCCCTGCCTGGAAATTCAGAAGGATATCAACCTGTCCTATGAGCTGACCCGCCGCCACAACCTGTGTGCCGTCATCACGGACGGCAGCGCGGTGCTGGGTCTGGGCGACATCGGCCCCGAGGCCGGCATGCCCGTCATGGAGGGTAAATGCGTCCTGTTCAAGAGCTTCGGCGGCGTGGATGCCTTCCCTCTTTGCATCAAGACCCACGACGTGGACGAGTTCGTCAACACGGTGTACCTGCTGTCGGGCTCCTTCGGCGGCATCAATCTAGAGGACATCGCCGCCCCCCGCTGCTTTGAGATCGAGCGGAAGCTAAAGGAAAAGTGCGACATCCCCATCTTCCATGACGATCAGCACGGCACCGCCGTCATCACGCTGGCCGGTCTGAACAACGCGCTGAAGGTGGTGGGCAAGCGCCTGGAGGACGTGAAGATCGCCGTCAACGGCGCGGGTGCCGCGGCGATTGCCATCACGAAGCTCCTGCTCTCCGCCGGTGCACGGAACGTGACGCTCTGCGACCGCAGCGGCGCCGTCTATCAGGGCCGGGAGAAGGGCATGAACTGGATCAAGCAGGAGATGGCCCAGGTCACCAATCCCGCTGGGACTCAGGGCACCCTGGCCGACGTCATGAAGGGCGCGGACGTCTTCATCGGCGTGTCTGCCCCCGGCTCCGTCACGCAGGACATGGTGCGCTCCATGAACCGGGACGCCATCCTGTTCGCCTGTGCCAACCCCACACCGGAGATCTTCCCTGAAGATGCCAAGGCGGCGGGCGCGCGGATTATCTCCACCGGCCGCAGCGACTACCCCAACCAGATCAATAATGTCCTGGCCTTCCCGGGTATTTTCCGGGGCGCGTTCGATGTCCGTGCCAGCGACATCAACGAGGAGATGAAGGTTGCCGCCGCCGCCGCGCTGGCGGGCCTGATCTCCGACGAGGAACTCAGCGAGGACTATATCATTCCCAAGGCGTTTGATCCCCGTGTCGGTCCCACGGTGGCAAAGGCAGTGGCCGAAGCCGCCCGCCGCTCCGGTGTGGCGCGGCTGTAAAGGCACGCCGCTTGGAAGACTCTGTTGTTTGAATACAAGAACTTGCCTGAAAAGTTTCTGTCTTTAACCTTGCTTATTGTGAAAAAGGGTTCCTGTTTTTTGATAGAGCTCTTTATGTCTTCTCAGACACATTTGTTCACATCTGAAAAACACTTTAATGCGAACCAAAAGACCGCCGATCCATATCGGCGGTCTTTTTTTGTTCCGCAGCAAGTTTTTGCGTGAAAATAGGATCACCCTTCCCTGCGCAAACTACCAGCGAAGTATAGTTCCCACGCTTTATTTTTAAATCAATTCAGGAGGCAACCGCCATGATCCAACCCTCCCAAAACGCGCTGCTGGTCATCGATGTGCAGAGGGAGTTTCTCACCGACAGCACGCGGGACCGGGTTTCCAAAATTCAAAAATTGACGGAGTCCGGAAAATACGATTACTGTATCCTGACCTACTATAAGAACACGCTGCAATCGCCGTCCTACAGCCGGCTGCACTGGTACCACGCCATGGATGCCTGCGCCGACTCCCTGCTGATCCATCCGCCCGCCGGGCTGCTGACGGTGGTTCAGGAAAAAACGACCTACGCCCTCCCCCACGAGAGCCTTTCCGATCTGGTGGGGCTGTGCACCCACATCGACGTGGTGGGCTTTGACACGGACGCCTGCGTCATGGCGGCGGCCACCAACCTCTTTGACGCCGGGTACGACTTCGACGTTCTGGGAGATTGCTGCGCATCCACCAACGGGTGGGACTACCATGAGGCCGGGATGAAAATCATCAATCGTGTGCTGGCCCGTCAGCCGGAGCCGGACCAGGGCTGAAATCCGCCGCTGGGCCGGCGGCTTCATCATTTTTCCAGCCCGCTGATTATTCCCGCCCCATTCCGGCAATGCTATACGGAAGCGGCCCGGAATGCCGCACCCGGAAAATTTCCGGAAGAACTATCATCAAAGAGGGCGGAAACATGACCATCGGCCTGCCGCGCGCGCTTCTTTTTTATCGCTATCAGTATCTTTGGACAACTTTTTTTCAGGAACTGGGATGTCAGGTGATCATCAGCCCGGACACCAGTCAGGCCGTATTGACAGAAGGAATCTCCAACTCCATCGGCGAGTGCTGTCTTCCCGCGAAGCTGTTTCTCGGCCACGTCGCAAGTCTCCTGGGACGCTGCGACTACATTCTGGTTCCCCGATTCCACTCACTGGACCGGGACGGGGAGTTCTGCGTGCGTCTGTGGGGACTCCCTGATCTGGTGCGGAGCACTTTTCCCGATGCGCCCCTGATCGGCTATGATCTGCAGGGTCTGGCCAGCGAGCAGCGGGGCTTTCTCCGCATGGGAAAGCTTCTGGGCAAGTCTCAGGCACAGACACTGCAGGCCTACCACCTGGCCCTGCGGGATCAGGCCCGTCAGGACGAACTGAGTCGGAAACGCCAGCAGGAGCGGCTGTCCTCCCCCGCGCCCAAGGTGCTGATCGTGGCTCAGCCCTACCTGATATACGACGGCTACGTAGGAGCCCCTCTTGTCCGTCTGCTGGAGGAGCAGGGCGGCGTCCCCATTTTTTCGGATCGGTGCAACAGGGAATCGAGTCGGGCAGACGCAAAAACGCTCTCCTCTGACCTCTACTGGGTCCTGAATCAAGAATCAATCGGCGCCATTCCCGCCATGCGTCCTCTGGTGGACGGAATTCTGCTGGTCACCGCGTTTCCCTGCGGCACCGACTCTTTGGCCAATGAGCTGGTTCTGCGCCGGGAAAAACACCTGCCCATTGCACAGATTCTGTTGGACGAGCAGCAGGGTATGGCCGGAATGCAGACGCGGATTGAATGCTTCATGGACATTCTGCACGAAAGGAGCTGCGCCAATGTCCGGTGATCTGATTCTCAGTTTTCCCCATATGGGAGATTACGGCGTCGTATTTGCTCAGGTGCTCCGGCACCTGTTTCCCGGTGCCAAAATCCTGCCCGCTCCGCCCATGACCCAGCGCACCGCGGAGCTGGGGGGACGCTACAGCCCGGAATTCGTCTGTTCACCGTTTAAATTCAATCTTGGAAACTATCTGGAAGCGCTGGAACAGGGCGCAAACGTGCTGTTTCAGACGGGTCTTGGCTGCCGTTACGGCTACTACGGAGAGCTGCAGGAGCAGATTCTGCGGGATTTGGGCTATCAGTTCCGGTTCGTGTGTCTCTCCCGTCAGCGGGCAAAGCCGGCGGCGGCCTGTGAGCAGATGCGGCAGCTTGGCTGCACCCTCCCGTCATCCCAGATGCTATATGTGTTGGCCATGGCGGTGGAGAGCATCCGGATTATGGATCGGTATGAATTTTTCATGCGGGAAAACGTGGGATTTGAGACTGTGCCCGGCTCCTTTGAGTCTGTGCGGCGGCAGCTCCTGCGGCAGATCGAGTCTGCGGATTCCCTGCGGGAGGTGCAGCGCGCCGGCGCGGACTGCCGGAGGGCGGCGGCGCATCTGAAGACCGACAAACCGGAACATCCGCTTCGGGTCGGCATGGTGGGCGACCTGTACACGCTGATGGAACCATACAGCAATTTCTATGTGGAAAAGCAGCTGGCGAAGGACGGCATTTCCGTCAGCCGGATGATGAGCGTCTGGTTTTTGCTTTTCAGTTCGGATCCCAAACGGGCGATCCGACACAGCGGAGGTTATCTCCGCTATCACGTGGGCGCCAACGGAGCGGACAGCGTAGCCCAGAGCCTGTCCTACGCCCGGGAGGGCTACGACGGGATCGTCCACATGAAGTCCTTCGGCTGTATCCCGGAGCTGAACGCAACCCCCGCCCTGCTGAATCTCTCCCGGGACTTTAAGATTCCCATTCTGGACTTAAGCTTTGATTCCCACACCAGTGAGACCGGGGTGCAGACCCGGCTGGAGGCATTCTCGGATATGATCCGGGCAAAGAAGGAGGTGCAAGATGCCGGAGACAGCCAGTTTAGGCGTGGACATCGGCTCGGTGTCCACGAAGGGCGTTGTACTGGATGAGCAAGGGCGGATTCTGGCCTCCGAATATCTGTGGACGGAGGGCGACCCGGTCAGCGCCGCCAAAAAAGTCATTCTGTCGCTGCAAAAACAGCTGCCCGCCGGCGTGAGCGTCCGGGCCGTGGGCACCACCGGTTCGGCCCGGAAGCTGATCGGCGCTATGCTGGAGGCCGATGTGGTGAAAAACGAGATCACGGCCCATGCGTGGGGAACGCTCTCCCGCCACCCGGACGTGCGCACTATTCTGGAGATTGGGGGACAGGACTCCAAGATCATTCTCATCGACCACGGCGTGATCACCGACTATGCCATGAATACCCTTTGTGCCGCGGGAACCGGAGCGTTCCTCTCCGCCCAGGCGAAGCGGCTGGGGATTCCGGTGGAGCAATTCGGGGAGATCGCCGTCCGGTCCCGGCATCCGGCGCGGATCGCGGCCCGCTGTACCGTCTTCGCGGAATCGGATCTGGTCCATAAGGCTCAGGCGGGGTATGCCAAGGAGGATCTGGTGGCCGGTCTGTGCAGTGCAGTGGTATCCAACTATCTGAACAACGTGGGCAAGGGAAAGCAGATTGTTGGCCCCATCGTTTTTCAGGGCGGCGTCAGCAAAAACCAGGGCGTGGCGGAGGCCTTTCGGGCGGAGCTGGGCAGCGAAATCCACGTCGACCCGGATTCCCATCTGATGGGCGCCGTGGGAACGGCGCTTCTGGCAAAGGCCGCAGGAGGCAAAAAGCCCTTCAACTGGGAGATCGCCCGTCTCACGTTTGAAACCCGGGCACGGACCTGCGCCGGCTGCGCCAACCACTGCGAGATCATCTCCTTTTACCGGGACGGCACACTGTTGGATTTCTGGGGCAACCGCTGCGAGAAGGGGCAGGCTTTACCTGTGCCCGCCGGTGGATCCGGTGTCCTTTCCGGGAACAGTCTCCAGGTTTGAACTCGCATGCGGACAGAAAACCGCACCGCCGTCCGCATAGAGAGCGCATCGCCACGCTTGTTCAGCAGGGCGGTGCGCTCTTCCTGTTTTCAAGTTTTATTCCTGTTCCGCGCAATTTGCAGATCCAAAGCCTCCGGATTATCCAGAAATTATCCTGTGTAAAGTTCCCCGATACGTGCAGACTAGAGAGGAACGGAAGGAGGGGAACGGTTTTGAAACTGCAGCGGATTGTTTTTTTGCTGGCGGCATCCCTATTGCTGCTGTGGGTTATCTCTCCCAGTCCGGACATCGCCGCCGGCGGTGAGGCCCAGATCACGGAAGAAACAAAATACATTGCGCTGACCTTTGATGACGGCCCCCGGCCGGACACGACCGGGCGTCTGCTGGACGGACTGAAGGAGCGGGGCGCCAAGGTAACTTTCTTTCTGATTGGCAAGCAGATCGCCAACAACACAACGCTGGTGCAGCGGATGAAGGCTGAGGGGCATCAGGTTGGAAGCCATACCTGGAACCATACCAAGCTTCAGGGACAGTCCTGCTCGGTGATTTCAGCGGAGATTTGCCGAACCGACGCGGCGCTCCGCTCTCTGTTGGGGGACGGAGAGTACTGGGTGCGGCCGCCCTACGGCCTGCTGGATAAATGTCAGGAATCGCTGTTCTCCGTCCCATTGGTCACGTGGTCGGTAGACCCGGAGGACTGGAAACTGAAAAACGCGGACAAGGACGTGGCCGCCGTACTGAGCCACGTCCAACCGGGAGACATCGTCCTGATGCATGACTCCGTCCCCGCCTCGGTGGACGCAGCTCTGCGCATCGTGGACAAGCTGCAGTCCCAGGGATATCAGTTCGTCACCGTGCAGGAGCTGCTGGAACTGAAGGGTATCACACCTCAGCCGGGTGTGATGTACTACTCCGACCACAAGTGGCGGTAACCGGCGCGGGACGGGGATCGGTCTGAGTGCGTCAGCCCTCCCCCGATGCGGCGGACTCGATCAGAATCAGATTGTTTTGCAGCCGCTTGCTGTCCGGCTGATACGCCAGCGCACGCCTGGCATGCTCCAGCGCGCATTCCGGCAGGTGCATCCGATACGCGGCAACGGCGCACAGATCGTCCGCCGTGCCATCCCATGCATAGCTCAGATTGACAAAGGTCTTCGATTTTTCCCGAAGCTTCAGCGCTTCCTCCGTCAGGAAGAGGACCATGGGCCAGTCCTCCAGCTCATAGCACAGCGCGGCAAACTCCACATACGGTTCCCGTACCCGGGGCGTTTCCTCGCAGGCCCTGCCGTACCAGTGATATGCCTCCTTCACCTCTCCCAGCCGATAGAATGCGTTGGCAATCCATCGCATGGCCGCGCTGCGTTCCTCGTCCCAGTTGGCGCTTGGCAGCGCCAGATAGGCCTGCAGCGTGTCAATGCTCTTGCGCCACTCGCCCCGGGACGTATATTCCCGGCCCAGGTAGCAGCGCATCCGGTCGTCCGTGGGGTCCTCCTCCACGGCCAGCTCCAACAGCGGCAGATAAAAGTCCCGGGGTTTGGTGCTGTCGGGATAGTGATTCAGAACCATGCCCTCAATATACACCGTTTCCAGCGGCTCCGTACCTGCATACTGGACATACTCGTGAATCGGGCACTTCCAGCGAAAACCGTTCCGCTCATGCACCTTAAAGTAGTAAAACTGCACGGCCGGGGTCCCGTCTGGCTTTAGGCTCCAGTTGTACAGATACCTTCCCGTTCTGGCGGCGGACAGGCCACGGAGCAGCTGGCTGCTCCGCCACGCCGATTCCAGTTTCTCCCGCCATCCGGGCAGAAAGCGTTCGTCCAGATCGGTGCACACGCAGATGTCAATGTTCTCCGGGACATGCTCCAGTGAGCGGTTGCGCGCAGTGTCAAAACGCCATGGCCGGATCTCTTCCTCGTAAACTACGGCGCCCAGCCGGCGCAGACGATCCACCGTATCGTCTGTGGAGCCCGTGTCGGTCACCACAACCAGATCGGCTTCACCCATGGACGCCATCCACGGTTCCACAAATTTGGATTCGTTTTTGCAGATTGCATAAACACAGACCCGAAACCGATTCAAACCCACACCCTCCGTCCGCAGCAGTCCAAGCCTCCGGGCGGCCGGCTCCCAGTGCGCCCCCTGACAGCATATGCCCGGTCGGCTTCGGCGTGCCTCCTGCGAGAAAACGCGGGTGGGGGCGGTAATTTCATCAGGTTTCGGAAGCTCTCTTGCGTCAGGAGAAGGCGGACAGGCAGTTGAACTGCCTGTCCGCCTTCTTGGTTCGCTCCGCATATCACCGTCAGCCGGGTTCACCGGTGGAGGGTACCTCCCGGTGTTTCTGCTTACAGCGGTACATCCGCTGATCTGCGGCAGTCAAAAAGGAGTCCTCCGTGTCCGTTCCGTGAAACACCGAATATCCCATGCTCAGCGTCAGCGGGTACTGCGCGGGATGATTTCTGTTGTAATCCGCAGCATTGGAGTTGATCTTCTGGGTAAGCCGCTCAATCTCCCCGATACAGACTCTCTCCCCCACGATGATAAATTCGTCTCCGCCCAATCGGGCGATAAAATCCTCGCCTCGGTTACAGGACTGTCGAAGCAGCTCCGCGGTGTGAATCAGGACCTCGTCGCCCTTCATGTGACCGCAGGTATCGTTGATCTTTTTGAACTCGTCCACATCTAAAATTATGGCGAACAGCAGACGGCTCCCATGTCTTGTCTGAATCCGCCGCTGAAGGTACTGGTCCAAGCGCCGCCGGTTATACAGTCCGGTCAAAAAGTCGGTGGAACTCTCCGTATTTTGGAGGTTGATATAAATGCTGGTACACACCAGCATGGTACAGACCCAGATGACGGACACGCCGAAAAACAGAATCTGAACGGCTACAGCAGCAATGATTATGACGGGAAAAAAGATGAGCGGCTGGATGATGTCCTTATTCTTCCCCCAGCCGTTTTTGATTACATCCTGAAGGGCGATGCCGCAGGAGAGCAGCAGGTAACCGCCTGAGATGGACGCCATCTCCATGAACAGAGGTCCCCGGGCATACCGGTTTTCCGCGCTGATGGTAAAGAACCAGCCTACGGCGGGGCTCGCCAGCGTCATGACAGAGGAGATCACGACCGGAACGGCATAAAATCGGGCACGCCGCAGCAATTCCGTTTTGTTCTCGTGGATTTTGTAATCGGTGTACAGCAGCCACAGAAAACAGATCAGCGGATTACAGAGATAATACAGTGTGGTCACGACGTAATTGAACGGTCTCATCCACGGGAAAATCCCGCCGTCCGACAGCCACATGCCGGTGTCAAACAAAAAAATCAGCAGGTTGAGCAGCATGACGCCATTGAAAATCTGCTGGTCGAACGGCAGGCGGAAAAAGCTTGCCCGGTGCTGGTTTGTCAGGATCAGCAGCAGAACCATCGCCCCGACAACATTGACCTCAGCATACAAATAGTTCGTCAAGCAGGAGTTCCCCCTTACATTATCCCGATGAATCCTGATTCATGAACAAAAGTCTACACTGGAACGTCCGCATTCGTCAAGCTCCGGCGATGCAATTCCTCACAATCCTGTCTTTTTCTGCTGCGCAGTCAGCCATCCCAGGCCTATGGCGCGGATTCTCGTCGTCAGTCGGGCATATTGTCTCCAGCAGCCGGAATGCCCCTCTGATTCATGCACTCGATATACTCCTTTCCCCAAACCTCAAGCGCGTCCAAAACCGGCTGGAAATGTATTCCCAGCGGACTGAGCGCATACTCCACCTTGGGGGGAATCTGCGAATATACGGTCCGCGTAATCAGGCCGTTGCCCTCCATCTTGCGGAGCTGCTTCGTCAGCGTGGCCTGTGTCAGATGCGGCAGGCTCTTCTGCAGCTCGTTGAACCGCATCGGCTGCCTGCTCAGATGATAGAGTATCAGCAGTGTCCATTTTCCGGTCAGTAGTTTTTGCGCCGTCACATAGGGACATACGCCAAACAGATCCTTTTGCATAGTTTCCTCCCGTATCAGTATCTATTCGGATACTAACAATATAAAAAGATCGTACTTGAATATTCGGATGCGTGATAATTTAATAATACCACAGAGCTGTAAAAAGTCAATTTCTGAGAATGGAAGTGTCAGCATGAAAGAAGTGTATGAATTCCTGAAAAAGTGCGAGACGTATTTTCTGGCCACCGCAGAGGGTGACCAGCCCAGAGTTCGTCCGTTCGGCACGGTGGATATATTTGAGGGCCGGCTGTACATTCAGACCGGCAAGATTAAAAATGTATCAAAGCAGATGATGGCGAACCCCAAGGTTGAACTGTGCGGCATGTCGGGCGGGAAGTGGATTCGGGTGGAAGCCGTCGCGGTGGAGGACGACCGGTTGGAGCCCCGGGAGCACATGCTTGCCGCATTTCCGTCGCTGCAGGGCATGTACAAGGCCGATGACGGCAACTGCCAGGTGTTTTATCTGAAGGACGCCACGGCCACAATTTATTCCTTCACCGACGCGCCGGAAGTGATCCGCTTCTGAGCCGTCTCCCGATCTTTGGAGCGAACGGGGAATCGTTTTAAAAAGTCCGGTGCGGGAGGGTTCCCGCGCCGGTTTTTTTGCGCCGGAGTCCGGTCTCTCCGTCCCTCCGCTTCCGAATTCTCTGTTGACAGGGCAGCGATTTGCAGATATAATTTTTTTATCACCTATGGCTGCGATAGGAGTGTACCGGAGAGGAGTGACGGCAATGACGGTTTTTTTCAGACGCTTGCTGCGGAGCAATTTCCGCTGTGGACGAATGCTGCTCTCCCGGGCATGGAAACTGTGCGGGTGTTCTTGTCGCGCCTCCGCTGAAGGTTCAGCCTGCTGAAGCCGCTTCAGCAGCGCCGCAGATTTCTGCCATGCCCGGGAGTCATTGTAAAATGCTCCGGGCATTTTTGTTTTTTCAGCCTCCGCAGGACACTCCAGTCAATTTAATTATAAAAGAGGTACCTTCATGAAACTGAACCAGATCATTGCGGGAGGGAAGCCCTCCCTTTCCTTTGAGGTCTTCCCTCCCAAAAACACCGATTCCTATGAAAACATCCGCGCCGCCGCCGAGTCCGTGGCCGCGCTCAGCCCCAGCTATATCAGCGTGACCTACGGAGCCGGCGGCGGAACCAGCGCATACACCGTCTCCATTGCCGCCGGCATTCAAGAGAAATACGGCGTACCGGCGCTGGCACACCTGAGCTGCATCCACTCCACCCGGGAGAGCGTGCGCCGTCAGCTGGACGCCATGCGCGCCGCCGGCATTGAAAACATTCTTGCTCTGCGGGGTGACCTGGTTCCCGGGACTACGGTGGAGGACAGCTGGCACTACCACTACGCCAGCGAGCTGGTGCGGGAAATCCGGGAGTACGGCGGCTTCTGCATTGGCGGCGCCTGCTATCCGGAGGGACACACCGAGTCCCCGAATCAGGCGGAGGACATCCTCCATCTGAAGGAAAAAGTGGACGCAGGATGCGAGTTTCTGACCACCCAGATGTTTTTCGACAACAATGTCTACTATAACTTTTTGTATAAGATTCGGGAACACGGCATCCAAATTCCCGTAGTGGCGGGAATTATGCCGGTGACCAACGCCAAACAAATCCGCCGCATCGTCGCTCTCTCGGGCACCGCCCTGCCCCAGCGGTTCCGCTACATTCTCGACCGCTTTGGCTCCGACCCAAAGGCCATGAAGCAGGCGGGAATCGCCTATGCCACGGAGCAGATTGTGGATCTCTATGCCAACGGCGTACAGGCGGTGCACATCTATTCCATGAATGACGCCACCGTGGCGGGTAAAATTCAGGAGAATCTGTCGGAGATTCTCAAGTGAGCGAGCGGGAAACCGTCCGCACGCTGGAATCTGACGCGCAAACGCTGGAGATTTCCGTGTCCGACATCTGCCCGTATCTGGGACTGGGGCGAAAGGAACCGGACGACGCGCTGAGAGATCTGATCCTGCGATGTCTTCCGGAGTTCCGGCAAGCGGCAAGGCTGAGAGTCTGCTGGCTGGAGGTGCCGGTGACCGAAGCGGCGGACGGCGTCGATCTGGGCGTATTTTTCGCGTCGGGCAGAAGTCTTGCCAAAAACATGGCGGGCTGTGGCCGGGCCATTCTGTTTGCTGCCACCATCGGCACGGAGACGGAGCTGCAGCGCAAACGCGCGGCAGTCACCTCCCCGTCCCGGGCATTGGTGTTGGACGCCATCGGCACCGCCGCCATCGAGAGCTTCTGCAACGCGCTGTGCGATGGATGGAGCCGCGAATTTGACGGCAGTTTCCTGCGGCCCCGGTTCAGCCCGGGCTACGGCGATCTCCCTCTGGCGCTGCAGCGGCCCCTGCTGTCCTGTCTGGACAGCGGCCGCAAGGCGGGCATCTACCTGACAGAGGCACTGCTGATGGTGCCCCAGAAGTCGGTAACGGCGATTGTGGGGATTGGCCGGACGGGCTGCACGGCCCGTCTGCATGACTGCACATCTTGTGACAAGCCGGACTGTGCGTTCCGGCTGTAGGAGTACTATGAGTATTTATGACTGTATCCGGCAGGGCGTATTTTATCTGGACGGCGGGACAGGCTCCTATCTGCAGGAGCGGGGTCTGAAACCCGGCGAGCTGCCGGAGATCTGGAACCTGAATCGCCCGGAGGAGATCATCGCCCTGCACCGCGCCTATTACGAGGCCGGAAGCCACGCCGTGTGCACCAACACGTTCGGCGCCAACGGGCTGAAATTCGACGGTCTGGATGGCCGCCCCTCCGTCCGCCAGGTGGTGAGCGCCGCCGTAGAGTGCGCAAAACTGGCCCGGGAAACCGCATCCGGCGGGCAGGCGGAGCGATTCGTCACGCTGGACGTGGGCCCGTTGGGCCGCCTGCTGGAGGCGCTGGGCGATGTGCCGTTCGAACGGGCGGTGGAGTTGTTCGCCGAGGAAGTCCGGGCCGGAGCGGAAGCGGGAGCAGACCTCATCCTGATCGAAACGATGAGCGACAGCTACGAAACCAAGGCGGCGGTGCTGGCGGCGAAGGAGACCTGCGGTTTGCCAGTGTTCGTCAGCAACGTCTATGACGAGGGCGGCAAGCTGATGACCGGCGCCACACCGGAGGCCATGGTAGCCATGCTGGAGGGGCTGGGTGCGGACGCTATTGGCATCAACTGTTCCCTTGGCCCCAAACAGATGCTGGAGCTGGTACCCCGGTTCACTGCGTGCTGCTCCGTGCCGCTGCTGGTGAAGCCCAACGCCGGCCTGCCCCGGTCGGAGCACGGCAAACCCGTCTATGACGTGAGTCCCGAGGAGTTCGCCGCCGTCATGCAGGAGATCGTGGCGGGCGGAGCCTCCATTGTGGGCGGCTGCTGCGGCACGACGCCGGAGTACGTCCGGGCGTTGACTGCGGCCACGGAGGGCATGGTGCCGCCTGCGGTCACGCCGAAGCGCCGCTGTGTGATCAGCTCTTACACCCATGCGGTGGAGTTCGGCGGTGCGCCGGTGCTGATCGGCGAGCGGATCAATCCCACCGGGAAAAAGCGGTTTGAGGAAGCGCTCCGCAGCCGGGACATCGGCTATATTTTGAAGGAGGGCATCGCCCAGCAGGAACTGGGCGTCCACGTTCTGGACGTGAACGTGGGTCTGCCGGAAATCGACGAGCCCGCCATGCTGGAGGACTGCGTCCGGGAGCTGCAGGGCGTGTGTGATCTTCCGCTGCAGCTGGACACCTCCAACCCCGCCGCCATGGAGCGGGCCATGCGCATCTACAACGGGAAACCCATGATCAACTCCGTCAACGGCAGCCCGGAGAGCATGAACGCGGTCTTTCCTCTGGTACGCAAATACGGCGGGCTGGTAGTCTGCCTGACGCTGGACGAGCGCGGCATTCCCGAAACCGCCGATGCACGCCTGGCGGTGGCGGAGCACATTATCGCCCGGGCGGCGGCGTTCGGCATCGGGCCGGAGAATCTGATCTTCGACCCGCTGGCTCTGACCATCTCCTCCGACCGGAACGCCGCCCGCGTCACGCTCGAGACCATCCCGCTGCTCCGGGAGCGGCTGGGCGTGTGCTGCTCTCTCGGCGTGTCCAACATCTCCTTCGGTCTGCCGAACCGCGACTTCATCACTGCGGCGTTTTTTACGATGGCGCTGACCCGGGGATTGGACGCCGCCATCATGAATCCGTACTCTGCGGAGATGCAAAAGGCCTACCACAGCTATCTGGCGCTGTCCGGCCAGGATCCCAACTGTCAGGAATATATCCGATACGCCCGGAACGTGACGGTCGAGACCTCCGGCTCCCCTGCCGCCGCGCCCTCCAACGGAGCAGAGCCGCGGGATGGGCTGGCGGGCGCTATTCTCCACGGGCTGAGCGAGGAGGCCGCCCGGCTGGCCCGGCTGGCGCTGGAAACAACGGCGCCGCTGGCGCTGATCAGCGAACAGATTGTGCCGGCACTGGACATTGTGGGCCAGGGCTTTGAGCGCAAAACCGTATTTCTGCCCCAGCTGCTGATGAGCGCGGAGGCTGCCAAGGCCGCTTTCGAGGAGGCGCGGCGGAAGCTGCCCGCCTCCGACACGGTGGGGCCGTCGGTGATTCTGGCAACGGTGAAGGGCGACATCCACGACATCGGCAAGAACATTGTCAGGGCCATTCTGGAAAACTACGGATTTCATGTGATCGACCTGGGGCGGGATGTGCTGCCTGAAACGGTGGTGGAGGCCGCGCTGCGGGACGATGTGAAGCTGGTGGGGCTGAGCGCCCTGATGACCACCACCGTCCAATCCATGGCCGACACCATCGCCCTCCTGCGGCAGCGCAAACAGGACTGCCTCGTGGTAGTGGGCGGCGCGGTTCTGACCCAGGACTACGCCGACCGGATCGGTGCCGACCGGTACGCCAAGAACGCCATGGAAACGGTGCGGTATGCGGAGCAGGTCTTTCAGCAGGCCAGATAATCCACCGCGCCCCTGCATGAAGCGAGGAGCTTTCCCGATGGGAAAGCTCCTCGTTTTGCGTATCAGGCAACCGTATGCAGATGTACTTGGTCAGGCTCCCCACTGGGATGTCCGCCCCCAGCTCGATGGGCCCGCCGATTGTACAGTGAGGCGAAGGTATTATCCACTGACAGCAGAGTGCCGTGCTCGTGGGCGATTTTCGCGATCTCCCGGATGTCGGACACCGTGAGTGCGGGGTTGCCCGGCGTGGGTATAAAGATTCTGATCTGCGCCGCTCCAGTTCAGATTCGAGAGATCATAGGGCAGCGCATCGCTGTTGCCCATGGTGATAAACCGTTTGATGACCCCGGTCTCTCTGTCTAGGTTCTGTATTTCAAAGTACATTCCACATGAAACTGTCCGATCTGAAGCCAATTCGCACCAGCCGGAATGATCGTGCACCGCCGGTAAAATGTCCGCCCCGGTACTGATCCGCCTTACTTCGCGAAGGCCTGCTCCAGATCGGCGATAATATCGTCGATGTGTTCGATACCGATGGACAGGCGGATGGTGTTGGGTCGGATGCCGGCCTCCAGCAGCTCCTTTTCGCTCAGCTGGGAATGGGTGGTGGACGCCGGATGGATCACCAGAGACTTCACGTCCGCTACGTTGGCCAGCAGCGAGAACAGCTGCAGACGGTCAATGAACTCCTTTGCTTCCTTTGCTCCGCCCTTAATGTCAAAGGTGAAGATGGAGCCGGCGCCGTTGGGGAAGTATTTCTCATACAGCGCGTGATCCGGATTGTCGGGCAGAGAGGGATGGTAGACGCGCTCCACTTGGGGGTGCCCTGAGAGAAACTCCACAACCTTCAGTGCGTTTTCCACATGGCGCTCGACCCGCAGAGACAGCGTCTCCAGGCCCTGCAGGAACAAAAACGCGTGGAAGGGGGACAGTGTGGCGCCGGTGTCCCGCAGCAGGACGGCCCGAATCCGGGTCACAAAGGCCGCAGCGCCCACGTCGTGCCAGAAAGAAACGCCGTGATAACTGGCCGTTTTCTCCACCAGACCGGGGAATTTGCCGGAGGCACCCCAATCGAACTTGCCGCCGTCCACGATGACGCCGCCGATGGCGGTGCCGTGGCCCCCGATGAATTTCGTAGCGGAGTGCACCACGATATCCGCGCCGTGCTCGATGGGGCGGAACAGATAGGGCGTGGTAAAGGTGCTGTCCACGATCAGGGGGATGCCATGGCGGTGGGCGATCTCTGCCAGAGCGTGGATGTCCACCAGATTGGCGTTGGGGTTACCCAGCGTCTCCGCGTAAATGGCCTTAGTATTTTCCTGTATTGCGTTCTCGTAGGCCTGCAGGTCGTTGGGCTCCACGAAGGTGGTGGTGATGCCATATTCCGGCAGCGTGTGCAGCAGCAGGTTGTAAGTACCGCCATACAGCGTTTTCTCCGCCACAATATGATCCCCCGCCCGGGCAATATTCTCAATGGCGTAGGTGATCGCGGCAGCGCCGGAAGCCACCGCCAGTGCCGCAACACCGCCTTCCAGCGCCGCGATACGCTGCTCGAACACGCCCTGGGTCGGATTGGTCAGCCGGCCGTAGATGTTGCCGGCATCCCGCAGACCGAATCGGTCGGCAGCGTGATCGGAATTATGGAAGACGTAGGAGGAGGTGGCGTAAATAGGAACGGCCCGGGCATCCGTGGCAGGGTCCGCCTGCTCCTGGCCCACGTGAATCTGCAATGTTTCAAATTTATAACTCATGATGAAAAACCTCTTTCTCTTTTTTTATAATGGGAACTGTCTCGAAAGGTCTTCCGGGGGACACATTCGCCCGTTCCGGAAATTATCCCGCTCCATTTTTAAAATGAGTTGACTCACTGCGATTGTCCCTCCCTTTTCTCATGAGGTTTGCCAGGCCGCTCAATTCATATTTAACCTATTGATTTAATATGCTTAATATACATATAAATCAGTCGCCTGTCAAGCACTTTCAAATTATTTGACCGTGAGTTTTACCCCACCTCCGCTATCTGAGTCCCAGAGAATTGGGAGGAACCGCCCTTCTCCATGAGCATCCATGGTTATCATGGTCACGGTATGAACCGGCGTGGAACCCGTGCTGCGAATCTCGGCCGCCAAGTCCCAAGGCCTGTGGGCAAAGGCAAGATCTTCCAGGAGCTCCATGTCGGCGTTCTCCTGATCCAACAGCGTATCCGGAGGGTTTCCTCGCAACAGGCACCCTGCCGATTCCAAAGACCGCAGTGTGGGCTTCCGCCAGCCGTTTCGCGGCCATTTTGTGAAAGTAAGTATCGTTCTGGAGTGTAGATGCAAAGCTGGTTGCTGCCTGTACGATAAATCTGAGTTCATAGTGACGGACACCGCCAAAAAAGTTTTGCTTGAAAGCCTGTGAATACTACAGTATTATTTAAATAAGCTTAGGTCGCATGAAGCTTTCAAAACAGGCCGGAACAGACTTCGGATGGTTCCGGAGAATACCATGTATCACTACGACAAAACATCGCCCGGAAGGATATCTCCCGAAAATTTTTTGAGCGGATGATCCCCGTTCTGAACAGCGTCGGATTTCTTTTCCCAATGATGAATGTATCATGGAGAAAACGGTTTCATTATTCTCTTTTTTGACAAAACAGCTCCGACTTTATCCGGCTGTCGGAACCTCAATAAGACGGGAGGCGCCTGAAGCCATGGGTAAAGAACAGGAGACCTGTAAGATTTCCGTAATAGGAACCTTCACCGATCAGCGTCTGGAGCAGGAATTCTTCAGCCAGTATATGGAGAAGACGCTTCCATACCTCCGACCGATGATTCTGGCGTCCGGAATTCTGTATCTGCTGTTTTTCATCCCGGACTATTTTCTCATTGCGGATCAGGGAACGCTGCTGAGCATCCTGATCAACCGGATCGTGTTCTGTTTATTGGTTGTCCTCCTCTATTTTGCGGCCAAACAGTTGAAAAACTACACTCTTTTATTCTTGTGGATCACAGCGTATGAAATTTATGGCGGTATTTCCTTCTTAATTGTTTTCCAGCTATATCCTTCGCCGAATTATCTGATTCAGGCATTTGGCGTGATCACCATGATTTCGGTGATTTTCATTCTGCCCAACCGATGGATCAACATGCTGTTCGCTTCCGTTTTTGTGGCAGCCGTCTTCTTTGCTTTCTCCTGGCACAGGATGGATCAGATCCCACTTTCCGAATTTTCGGCCGGCATCGCATACATCCTGATTATTCTGGTCTTAAGCGGGGCTTCCTCTTTCAAGAGCAACTATCATTACAGGAAGCAGTACGTTTACAGTCAGCACCTGCTGAAGCTGTCGGCAACAGACTCCCTCACCGGGATTTATAACCGGGCAAAGTGGGATGAGGAGCTTGAGAAGTGGCTCGCTTACCGCAGAAGATATGACCTCCCTCTTTCGGTCATCTTTTTTGACATCGACAATTTTAAAAATATCAATGATATGTTCGGCCATCTGGCTGGGGATCAGGTAATTGTGGAAATCACGGACATTGTGCGATCCGCAATTCGGGAGAGCGACGTGTTTTCCCGGTGGGGCGGCGATGAGTTTATGCTGCTGCTCCCGAATACAGAGCGGCAGCAGGCTCTGAATCTTGCGGAGCGGCTGCGGACGGCTGTGGCAGACCATCCATTTAACAGAGTAGGAACCGTAACTTGCAGCTTTGGCCTGTCCATGGCGAGCAGGGACGACACCCCGGCCACTCTGGTCAAACGCACCGATCAGCTCCTGTATACGGCGAAGCTGTCGGGGCGGAACAGCGTGGCGAGCTGAAAGATCATCTCCCAAAGGTATGCCTCGCACTGCGTCCTCCCGGTCTGCGGCGGTGCGGATGCTATCCGCTGCTTACGGGTTCCCGGGCCACAGCATAAGGGCATACGAGCATAGCGCTTGCAGCGTCCACTTTTGTTGCGAACTGGAAACTGCTGCGATGTGATGCAGCGGATATTGCCGTATGCAGAGGATCTGCTCCCAATCAGGCAGTGAAAACAGCGCGGCGGCAATCAGAAATTTAGCCATCGGCATGATAGTAAGGCATTCCCAGGGTTTGGAAGGGTCCAGACCAACAGAGCAGCCAAAAACCAGCGGCACTGATGGATGAGGATGCTTGAACGGCCTTCTGCCCGTAGCGGTGAGCGTCTTCGTCATACGCCTTGCTGGCCCGCTTGTGATCACCTTGAGAGCGTACAGCGTTCCTGCCAAGTAATTGTGACCCAGGAACTCTATCTCCTGCTCAACGCCTATCAGTTTTTTGAAGTTGTGGCGCATTTATTTTTGAAAGAAGCCGCGATACACTATATTTAAGATATTAAAGCAATTTATTATCCCCGGTTCGCAGGCATTTTTGGGGTTCTGAGAAACCCTGAAAAATTTGAATATAGGTTAGCATTAACTAACCTATATAGGAGGAGACTATTTTGAGGAAAGAAACAACGCAAAACCTGATTGCCATCCTGTTCCCTTTTGACGGAGAGGCGAAAAGACGCTTGCCTCTGCCCCTTTCGCTTGTCATTTTGGGCGAACTTTTCGGGATCGCTCCATTTCTGCTGGTTGCGGTATTGGCAAGTCATCTTAATGCTTTGTGGGGCGAAGAAAAGCAGCGGATTTCGATTGCCCGCGCCATCCCGAAAAATGCGTCCATCATTATTCTCGATGAGGCTGCTTCCAGTGTTGAGCCGGAGCACGCACTGCTTGCAGCCATCCGCGAGCTGACGCACAGGAAAACGATTTCCATTGCGCATCGGCTGATGATGGTACTGGATGCCGATCAGATTCCGGTCGTGGATGGGGGTAAAATTGCCCAGACGGAAACGCATAAGGAGTTTGCTGCCAAGCCGGGTATCTGTCGCAACTTCATCAACCTCCGTTCAGAGGTTATTGGCTGGCAGCGATCATGACGGGAGGGAAACGTTTGGAAGAGTATCCGTATGATCGAGCCTTTTCGGAATATGGATATTCCGAAAAGGTGCGGGAGGATGCATGCACCCTGTACCGGATTGAAAATGCCTCCGGCACGGGGGTGCTCCGATGCTATGATGTTTTTCCCGGCGCGCAGATCATCTATAATGATCTGCATATGGGTACCTGTTTTCAAAAAATACACGCGGCACAGGGTTTTCTGCAAATCAACCATTGCCGGGAAGGCAGCTTTGAACTGGAGCTTCAAAATGGCATGGTCAGTTTCCTGACGGAAGGCGATGTGGCGGTGAATGCTCCCGGCATTCAGCAAATTGCGAATTCCCGGCTTCCGACAGGACGATATATGGGCGTTGCCATCCTTCTGGAGCTTGCCACGGCTGGGCGTGCACTGGATATCCTGCTGCCGAATTCCGGTATTAACCTGCCAAGGCTGAGCGAGAAGCTTTGCTCGGGCCGGGAGCTTTTTCTTCTGCGTGCCAGACCAGAAATCGAACACATTTTCAGTGAGCTCTACCACGTAGATGACCGTATCCGTGATACATATACGTTTCTCAAAACCGCGGAGCTTCTGCTGTTCCTGACGCTTGCAGAGAATGCACGGCGTGATCCACTGCCGCGCTTCTCCAGACAGGTTGTGGAAGCGACAAAAGGCGTTTGCGCTTACCTTCTGAAGGAACCGTGCAGCAAAACAACGATCTGCGCGTTGGCCGGGCGCTTTCACATTGCCGATACAAGCTTACGGGAGTGCTTCAAGTCGATCTACGGCCAGCCAATCGGGGCGTTTATCCGCGTGCAGCGGATGAAGCGAGCGGCAGCTATGCTGCGCAGCGAGGACGAACTCAGTATCGGGCAGATTGCGCAGATGACTGGATACGAAAACCAAAGCAAATTTGCAGCCGCATTCAAAACAGTACTGGGCGAAAGTCCACTTACATACCGCCACAGACATGTCTCCCGCAATGATAAATTGGAGCAAAAAATAGACGTTTCGGAGTAGCAGGCTCCGGTATCCATATGGTATCCTATCAAAGTAAGTGGCTCACAAAGCTGTGAGCCATTTTCTGAATGTTTCGGTTAGAGATAGCTAACCACTGTGAGGTGTTTTTTTGCCAGCCTATATCAAAAAACGCTTATTGGGATTTTTCGTTGTGATGGCAGGGGTCAGTATCCTCAGCTTTCTGCTGATCGCCGTGTCAAATGCCGACCCGGCAGAGGTGATTGCACGGCACAGCGCGGGTGGCGCCACGGAAGAAATGATCGGCGCGATCAGAATTCAGCTGGGACTTGACAAGCCGTTTTGTGTCCGGTACATCAAATGGCTCGGCGGACTGATTACGGGGAATCTTGGAGTTTCTGTTTTCTCATTCCGCCCAATCAGTCAGGATCTTGCCGCCTATTTCCCGACGACTCTCCGCATGACGGGTCTTTCCCTCGTTTGGGTCATTGTGATTTCCGTCCCCGTCAGCCTTCTGTGCGCGCTCCGGAAAAACGGTGTCTTTGATCAGATTACGCGGGGCATCACGCTGCTTGGCATCTGCCTTCCCACCTTTTGGCTGGGGTTTTTGCTTCTGCTGGCTTTTGCGGTGAAGCTCCCGATCTTTACGGTTGTTCCGTCCCCTGGAATCCGGGGGCTGCTCCTTCCGTCCTTCACTCTGGCGGTTCCGGTGATCTGTTCTTTTATTCGGCTTTTCCGGTCTTCGCTTCTTTCGGAGCTTAGCCGGGATTATGTTGTCTGTGCCCGCGCCCGCGGACTATCACCGAAGCGTATTCTGCTCCGTCACGTCATGCGCAATGCCCTGCCTCCGCTGATCACGCTCTTCTGCCAATATCTCGGCTATCTGATCGCGGGCGGAGCCGTGGTGGAAAATGTGTTTTCGCTCTCGGGAATCGGGTCTTACCTGATCTCCTGTGTGCTCGCCGCGGACGCCACTGCGGTCGCAACCTGTATCATGGTAATCGCAGCGGTTTTTGTTCTTGCCAATCTGGCCGGAGATATCATCAACCGGCTGCTGTGCCCCTGGATGGTGAGGGAAACCAATGTTTAAAAAGATCGTTTGTAATCCTCAGGCTGTCGCAGGGCTTACGATCATGCTTCTGGTACTCCTTGCGGCTGTTCTGGCTACCGTTCTCGCACCGAACGACCCTGAGGCACTGAATGTCCTGAACAAGTATTTAAGGCCCTGCGCCGCGTATCCGCTGGGCACCGATCAGCTGGGCCGATGCGTCTTTTCGCGGCTGCTCTACGGCGCGCGGTATTCCATTGGCATGAGCCTGCCGGCCCTGCTGATTTTATCCATGATCGGCTTGATCCTCGGCAGCTTCAGCGCCTGCGCAGGGAAACGCGCGGACCGCGTCGTCACGACGATATGCGACATTTTCATTGCTTTTCCCGCACTTGTAATCGCCGCGGCCATCATCGGCATTTGGGGAAACGGACTTTTCAATATTGTCGTTGCCATCGTCATCGCCATGTGGGCGTGGTTTACGCGGGTTGTGCGCGCCTACGCGGTCGTAGAAATGGGCAGGGATTACATTTTGGCGTCCCGAATTTCCGGCTGCGGCACTTTGAAGATCGTAGTCCGGCATTTAATTCCCAATATCATGCCCCAGTTTTTGGTCTATCTGAGTACCGGCGTGGCCTCCGCGATTCTGATGGTATCCAGCTTCTCTTTTTTGGGACTGGGATTTCCCGCCGGAACAGCCGAATGGGGTGCCATGCTCAGCGAGGCGCGCTCGGGACTCTATTCTCACCCTGAGCTTCTGATTTATCTCGGGATTTGTATCCTGATCACCGCCGCGGGCTTCAATCTGTTCGGAGAGGCTCTGCGGGATCTGCTTGAGCCGGAGGAGGCTGCATGATTTGTTATTGACAGTAAACGAGCTTTCCGTGTTTGTGCGGGAAACCGGTGAGCCGATCGTCCGGAATGCAAGCTTTTCGCTGGAAAAGGGGAAATCGCTTGTAATTCTGGGCCAATCCGGAAGCGGCAAAACCATGACCTGCCAAACAATTATGGGAACCCTGAATCGCCGCCTGTTTACGACTTCGGGCGAAATCGTTTTCACGGGCAGGGAGCTTCTTTCCCTGCACCCTCAAAAACAGCGGGAAATCTACGGCGCGCAGATCGCGCTGATTCCGCAAAATCCGATGACAGCACTGGACCCGTCGGCCCGCGTCGGGAGGCAGATGCGGGAAACGCTGTTCCTTCATACAGGGCGTAAGGGCACTGATGCTGACGAACGGCTGGTCATCGCCCTTCATCAGGCGGGGCTGGGCAACCCGGAAACTGTATTGAGATGTTATCCTTATATGCTTTCCGGCGGTATGCTTCAGCGCGTGCTGATTGCCATGGCACTCATGGTGGACGCTGAGCTGATCGTAGCGGACGAACCCACGACGGCTCTGGACGCCAAACATCGCAGCGAGGCAGTGGATGCTTTTGTGCGGCTTCGGGAGCAGGGAGCGGCCATTCTTTTCGTTACTCATGATTTTGCGGCGGCAGATCGCATGGGGGGCAGTCTGCTCGTCATGAAAGACGGCCGAATAATCGAACGCGGGGCGGTTTCCAAGGTATTGTCTGCTCCGGAGCATCCCTATACAAGGGCGCTGATTGAGGCGTCACGGCTCTCCGCTCCGCATTGGGAAAGGAGTGTCCTTGCGTGTTAGAGGCAAAATCACTCTCGAAAAATTATCGCATCCCCGCCGAACAAGGCAAGCCCGGCCTTGTGCGTGCTGTAGCCGACGTCAGCTTCTCCCTTCAAGAGTGCGAGTGCTGTGCGCTTGTGGGCGAAAGCGGCTCCGGAAAGAGCACCCTGTCCCAACTGCTGATGGGGCTGATTCCGCCGAGTGCCGGAGACGTACTGCTTGATGGACAAAGCGTTTTTTCCCTGCGCGGCAGGGCGGCAGAAGCGCGGTTTTTGAAGCTTCAGATGGTATTGCAGGACGGCAAAAGCGCTTTGGACCCCAGATTCACTGTCTACGACAGCATCGCGGAACCGATTCGCAATCTGCTCCGAGTTTCCAGAGAGCGGGAACGCAAAACGGTGGAGGAACTCATGCACCAAATGGAGCTTTCCCGTTCCCTTCTCGGCAGGCATGCCCAGGAGCTTTCCGGGGGGCAGCAAAAGCGGGTCTGCATTGCGCGTGCCATTTCCGTATCCCCCAAATTTATGATTTTTGACGAGGCAGTGAGCGGTCTTGACGTGATCGTGCGCAAAACGATACTGGATCTGCTAAAGCGGCTCCGGAGAGAGCAGGGCTTCGCTTATCTGTTCATAACCCATGATATTGACGTTGCGCTGTATATTGCCGACCGCATCATGGTGATGAAAAATGGAAAAATTATTGAAAACGTACGGTATTCCGGAGATCCCAGCTGCTTTTCGCATCCCTATTCCCGTTTGCTGCTGAAATCCCCGGGCCCGGGAGACCCCTCCGCACAGGCTTAGGCATTTCCCCCGTCCGGCGCAGTAGATCCACTGAGTTTATCGTTTCCATAAAAAGGAGGAACCCATTTCATGAAATTAAAAAAACTGATATCTCTTGTCTCCGCGGTCGTTATTTGCCTCAGCCTTGCCGCGTGCGGCAAGGCTGAGGCGGGAACGGCGGCATCCGGAAATGCGGATGCTGCCGCAAAAGCCGCGACTGTTTCGGTCACCCTGGCGGAGAGCTGGGAATTCACATCGGGGTTTTATCCGGTGATCACCGCGTCCAATTCGAATAACTACGGCATTACCTATTGGACCCGGAATTTTTACAACACCCTTGTGTGCTATGACGAAAACGGAGCGATTCAGGGCGAGCTGGCGGAAAAGTGGAATATCAGCGACGACGGACTGACCTACACCTTTACGCTGCGGGATGGCGTCAAGTTCTCCGACGGGACGCCGCTTACCGCCGAGGCCGTGAAAAACAGCATGGAGACCGCTATTAAAAATTTGGGCGTTTATAACGGCTCTTACGGAAAACTGTCTTCCATCATCGCCTCAATGGATGCGCCCGACGACAAAACGTTTGTCATGACTCTGACGCAGCCGTACTATGGGGCGCTGAACGATCTGACCATGTGCAATCCGCTCGGCATTGTGAGCCCCGCAGCGCTCAGCGGAGACCCGTACGCAAACTGCGCGGCGCAGACGGCGGGCACCGGCCCGTATCAGTACGCGGGCGACTTTGACGGCACGGCCTATACTTTTGTGCGCAATCCTTATTATTGGGGAGATGCCCCGGCACTGGATAATTTCAAAGTGAAGGTCATTGAGGATAATGACGCGAAGGTGCTCGCATTGCGCAGCGGGGAGATCGACGCGATTATCGGCGCCCAGCGCATGAGCTACGACGCCTATGGAGAGCTTTCCGGGAACAGTTTGTTTGGGACGGCTGTCAACAGCAAAGGCTCCAATACCCGATATCTGGGGCTCAATCTGTCCAAAGCGCCATTCAACGATTTGAAAGTGCGCCAGGCCGTTTCCTGCGCGCTTGACCGCGATTCCCTTTGCTCCACGGTTTTTCAGGGGATCGAGCAGCCTGCCGAGACGCTTTTTGAAAAAGCAAAGCCCTATTGCGACGTCCCGCAGGCAACCTATGACTTTGACCTCGATCAGGCCAACGCGCTGATGGAGGAAGCCGGCTGGGTGGATACCGACGGTGATGGAGTCCGGGAAAAAGACGGCCAAAAGCTGGAATTTACCCTTTCCTATACGAAAAGCATCGGCAGTCTGGATGACGCGGCACTGACGATTGCCGAGCAGCTGTCAAAAATCGGGTTCAAAATTACGCCGAGCGGAACCGACATGATGTCCTGGTTCGGACCGATTCAGGCCGGTGACTATGCGATTACGATTTATCAGACCTACGGCGGAGCATTTGATCCCACAACCGTTGTTACCAACATGAATCCTGACACCAGCACCGATCCCGTGGCGGTACAGGTGTCCTCCGCGCTTGGCGGTGGAAGTGCTTTGCTTACCGAACTGGACAGTACCTCGGATACGAAGAAAGTTCAGGAGATTTATACACAGCTGCTTGGAACAATTGCCGACCAAAGCCTGGTGGTTCCGGTGTCCTACACCCGAGAATTCGCCGCGTGGAACAGCGGGTTTGTTTCGGGATACGATTTTTATCCGGACAGCATGTATGTGGTCGTCGCGGATATTCATGTACAGTGAGGAGGAATCATACTTGAAGAAAAAGAAACGCTCAAACCTTTCCCGGCTGCTGGAATACGCGGGCGGATACAAGGTATTTACCATTGCGGGCTGCGCACTCTCGGGCGTGTCCGCAGTTCTGTCGCTGCTGCCGTACGTCTTTATCTGGCTGGTGATTCGGGATGTTTTCGCCGCGCTGCCCGCTCTTTCCGGCGCTTCCGGCATAACCCGTTATGGATGGATGGCGGTTTTGTTTGCCGTGATCAGCATCGTTCTCTATTTTGCCGCTCTGATGCTGACCCATCTGGCCGCCTTCCGCACCGCGCGAAATATGCGTCAAGCAGCGGTGGCGCACATCGTTGACCTGCCTTTGGGATTTTTTACAGGCAGCCAATCGGGGAAGCTTCGGAAAATCATCGACAGCAACGCCGATATGACAGAAGGGCTTTTGGCCCATCAGCTCCCCGACCTCGTGGGCGCGATTGTCACGCCCATCGCGGCGGTCATCCTGCTTTTCGTTTTTGACTGGCGGATGGGGCTGCTTTCCCTCCTGCCCATGATTCTCGCCGTCTTTCTGATGACACGGATGATGGGCGGAAAAAATGCGGATTTCTTTACCCGTTATCAGTTGGCTCTGGAGGATATGAGCGGGCACGCGGTGGAGTATGTGCGCGGCATTCCGGTGGTCAAGGTATTCCAGCAAACGGTTTACTCCTTTAAGAGTTTTTACCAGTCGATCATGTCGTACAAGGAACTTGCCGGCGGCTACGCCATGAGCTGCCTCGGCCCGATGGACGGCTATACCACCGCCATACATGGCACGTTCCTGCTCCTGATCCCCGCGGGTATGCTGCTGTCGGCCTCCGCCCCCAACGGCTGGGCAACCTTCCTGAACATGATTTTCTATCTTCTTTTCACCCCTGCCTGCGCCGGTATGATGGACAGGGTCATGTTTGCCACCGAGGCGCTGATGAAAGCAGGCGAGGCGGTGCGCAAGCTGGATGAGATTCTGGCGGAAAAGCCTCTGGCAGAGCCGAAAAAGCCCAAAGCGCCGAAGGACAACTCACTGGAGTTTCAAAATGTCACCTTTACTTACCCCGGCTCAAGCCGCCCGGCGCTCACCGATGTGAGCTTTCAGATCCCACAGGGCGCGACGGTGGCCCTGGTGGGCCCCTCCGGCGGAGGAAAAACCACGGCGGCCAATCTGATTCCCCGTTTCTGGGACGCGGACCGAGGACAGGTTCTGGTGGGCGGCGCGGACGTAAAGGAAATCGGCGCGGAGCGGCTGATGGATAAAATTTCGTTTGTGTTTCAGGATACGCATCTGTTTAAGGCAAGTCTCCTGGATAACATCCGGGCGGCACGGCCGGATGCAACGCGGGAAGAAGCGCTTCGCGCGGCGAACGCGGCGCAGTGCGGCGATATTTTTGAGAAGCTGCCCGACGGCATTGATACTGTGATTGGGAGGAAGGGGATTTATCTTTCCGGCGGCGAGCAACAGCGCATCGCGCTGGCACGGGCCATTCTGAAAGACGCGCCGATTGTTGTGCTGGATGAGGCGACGGCGTTTGCAGACCCGGAGAACGAGTACCAAATTCAGAAAGCTTTTGAGCATCTGACACGCGGCAAGACGGTATTGATGATCGCGCACCGCCTGTCCACCGTTCGGGATGCCGATCAAATTCTGGTGCTCAGTGACGGCCGACTGGTCGAGCAGGGGAAGCATGACGGTCTGCTCGCACAGGGCGGGCTGTATGCCGCCATGTGGCGGGATTATCAAAAGTCCGCCCAGTGGAAGGTTACAAAGGAGGCGGTAAACGTATGAAACGCAAAATTCAGCGCATGTTTGCCCTGTCGGAAAAGGGCGCAGGCGATCTCATCAAGGGAACGCTGTGGTGCGCCTTCTGCAATATCAGCCTGATGTTTCCCGTTGGCCTTCTCGTCCTCGTGATTGACCGCATGATTCAGGCCCTGTCAAACGGGACGGATCCCGCTGCCGGCGTGTGGGGCTATACGGCTGCAGGAGCCGTGATTCTGGCATTCATTTTCCTCATTTACAACCTCAAATACAAAAGCGTTTATCTCAACACTTACAATGAAATCGCGAATCGTCGCGTCCGTCTGGCGGAAAAACTGCGCGCTCTGCCGCTGTCCTTTTTCGGGAACCGGGATCTTTCCGACCTGACCAGTACCATTATGACGGACTGCGGCTCGCTGGAGCAGGCATTTTCCCACTATATCCCGGAGCTGTTCGGCGCGCTGCTATCTACAATTCTGATTGCCGTCGGTCTCTTCTGCATGGACTGGCGCATGGCGCTGGCCGTGTTATGGGTTGTTCCCTTTGCTCTGGCGCTGGTTGTTGGATCAAAGAGGATTCAGGATAAAATGGGGCTTCGGAATATTCTGATCAAGCGCGCCTCAGCCGACGCCATTCAGGAGTGTCTGGAGACCGTGCGGGATATCAAGGCCTGCAACCAGAAGGAGCGTTATCTGTCGGGTCTGCGCGAAAAACTGATTCGGGCGGAAAAGTCCGAAATTCGCGTGGAGCTGGGCGCGGGCGTCTTCGTTGTCGCGGCGCAGGCGTTTCTTCGCCTGGGAATCGCAACCACCGTACTCGTGGGCGCGGGACTTCTTACCGGCGGTGAGATCGACCTTCTGACCTTTTTGGTGTTTCTGATTACCGCCGCCCGCCTGTACGATCCGCTTTCCCTGGGCCTGCAGAACACGGCCGCCACCTTCAACGCGAAGCTGCAAATCAACCGGATGCGTGAAATTGAGGAGCAACCCGTCCAGACCGGAGCGGGAAGCTATTCACCCAATGGGTATGACATTGTCTTCGATCATGTCAAATTCGCCTATCATGAGGATGAGGGCGTTCTGAGCGACGTGTCCTTTACAGCGAAGCAGGGAGAAGTCACGGCGCTGGTGGGTCCGTCTGGGGGTGGGAAATCCACGGCCGCGAAGCTCGCAGCCCGCTTCTGGGATGTCGGTGGCGGAAAGATTACGCTGGGAGGCGTTGATGTGTCCGCCGTCGAGCCGGAGGCTCTATTGAAAAGCTACGCCATCGTCTTTCAGGATGTGGTGTTGTTTGAGGGGACCGTCATGGAGAACATCCGCCTTGGCCGCCGGGATGCCACAGATAAGGAAGTTCTGGCGGCAGCCCGGGCAGCCCGCTGCGAAGAGTTTATTGAAAAGCTGCCGAAGGGCTATCAAACCGTCATCGGCGAAAATGGCTCAACTCTGTCGGGCGGTGAGCGCCAGCGCATCTCCATCGCGAGAGCGCTTTTGAAGGACGCGCCGGTGATTCTGCTGGACGAGGCCACCGCCTCGCTCGATGTGGAAAACGAGAGTGCCGTACAGGCCGCGATTTCCCGGCTTGTAAAAGACAAAACGGTGCTTATCATCGCCCACCGGATGCGCACGGTAGCCGGAGCCGACAAGATCGTGGTTTTGAAGGATGGCAGAGTGGAACAGCAGGGAATCCCCGACCATTTGATGGCACAGGGCGGCCTGTACCGACACATGGTGGAACTCCAGCAAAAGAGCGCTGCCTGGCAACTGCCGTCATAATGAGTTTTAAAAACAACAGATACTCATAAAATAGCGCAAAGACCAAGAATGTTCGAAACGGCTGTTGTGCCATTTCGGACATTCTTGGTCTATCTAATGTCTCCTGAGCAAAGACGCATTTTCAAAAAGTTCGGAGAATCGCCAACCAATCAAACTACGACTGCAAAAGGGCATGCTGAATTTTCCTGATTCGACGGCTGTCTATCGAGGGCTATCCAAGAAGTTGAACATGCTGCACATTCTTTGTGCCAGAGCAAATCTGGTGGTTTTTGTCCGGTCCGGACGACTCCTGCGGCGGGCATAATGTTATTGCTATCTTAAAACCTCTCAACAACAGTCATTTCCGATTTGCGAGCTTAACAGTATCATAAAAGCTGCTGATAAGCTATAAATTTTCAAGCATGTCGTGAGTTGTGCAATATAAGAACTCCGCTGCTTTCAGATGCCGTAATGTCATTCTGGCGGCCTCAATCCATAACAAATTCTTTGTGAATAATATAACATTAATATACTTAAGCTTTACCTAGCTGTATAATAAAATAATAAATGATTTTGGAGGCATTTGTTTTCGGTAAAATGAAAGTATCGCAAAAGGTCTCGAAAAAGTTAGCACCCCAGATGGCATAAAAAGTGAGCCATTGTCAGCACCTGAAATAACCGCTACCATTAGTTTGTTAAGGACTAAGGAGGTAGCAGAAAGGTGTTAAGAATGGCTCAAGTAAATAATATCAAAGATCTCTACGAAAATGAAGACCTAAGTTTGCGAGAAATTTCCCGAAAGACAGGTCACAGCTTCAAGACTGTC
>JGI20225J20221_1000249_pt1 | contig 121157 bp, 103 predicted proteins | sample BioMet4_FD_20221 | JGI IMG/M metagenome (IMG submission 20221) | reverse complement strand
TTCGTAAGTTTAAGAGTGCCGATGATATAGATTCATTTCTTCGTGGTCTTCATTGTCGTTTGTATGAGCAAATACCTGAAGGTGAGACACTATCTAATGCATTGTGTAAACTATGACTCGGGTCTTTAGATTCGAGTTCTTTTTTTATCTTTAAAAACAAATAATATGAATAGTATTATGGCAAAACGAGAAAAGCGGCAGGGAGTTCCTGCCGAGCTGCTCAGTAAAGAGTTCTTGAGCCAATTCAAGACAGAGGAGGGTGTTAGTGAGTTTCTAAAAGATCTTCATTCTCAAGTATTGGAACAGATGCTTCAGGGTGAGATGGATGCACATTTAGGTTATGACAAGCACAGTACTGATTTTTATAACAGCGATAACTCTCGCAATGGCAGCTTTAGCAAGAAGATTCAAAGCGACCATGGTGAGCATATTATCGAAGTACTCCGTTATCGCAAAGGTGAGTTTTGACCTATTGTGGTTCCAAAGCATCAAAGTCGAGGTTTATCTATAGAACGCCTGGTTATTTCTCTTTATGCAAAGGGAATGAGCGTATCTGATATGAGGCTGAGTTACGAGACATTTATAAAATAAACCTCTCTACCAGTGCAATTCCATCATTACCAATAAAGTCACTCAGGGGGCAAGTGAGTGGCAGAATCGTCCGTTAGAACGATTATATATTGTTGTTTGGATGGATGGCATCGTATTCAAGGTTAGAGAATCAGGGAAAGTTATAAACAAGACTGTTTATCTATGTGCGGGGCTTAATAATCGAGGATACAAAGAAGTTCTGGGCATGTGGGTCGGCAAAGCCGAAAGTGCTTCCTTCTGGATGGGTGTTCTAACGGACCTCAAAGCACGTGGTGTGGAGGATATACTTATAACGGTAACTGACAGCCTAAATGGCTTTACCGAAACCATACGCGCTGTATTTCCGCAATCCACAACTCAAATATGTGTGGGTACATCAAATTCGTAATTCATGCCGATATGTTGTATTGAAGGATTTAAGAGAGTTTACTGCTGATATGAAAGAGGTTTATACCTCCGTCAATTGAGATCAAGCAGCCATCGCATTGGAACAATTTGAGCAAAAATGGAGTTCTAAATATCGTCATGCCGCACAAAGCTGGCATCGCAACTGGAACGATCTGACTGCTTTCTTTGATTTTCCGGTAGAGATACTTACTATCATTTATACAACCAATTTAATTGAAAACCTAAATGGCAAGATACGTAAATATACCAAAACAAAATTATCCTTTCCTACTGACGATGCGCTGAGAAAGTCTGTCTACCTGGCTATAGCAGAGATTGAAAAGAAATGGACGATGCCTATCAGAAATTGGGGTATGGTGATGAACCAATTTTTAGTTATATTTGAAAACAGAATTGAGCTTTAGCACTCGACTAAAGATCGAACCTGGATAAATCGGAGTATTCCCACCCATAAAACCGATTTTAAATATCCCTAAAAACGGATTAAAACGGGCCTAAAAAACGGAGCATTCCCGTTCATTTCTTAAGAAAATGAGCAAAACCGGGCAAAAAAACGGAGCATTGCCACCCAGTCATCATCCAAGACAGGAAAATGACTCATAAAACGGAGCATTGCCGTTCACTTTAGCTTTCCAATCTTTTGGAAATCAACCCGAAACGGAGCATTGCCGTTCACTCAGATTGCTTTCTCAAAAAGTCGGAGCATTGCCATTCATTTTTTTATTTTGCAGGCATTTCACTAAACGATTCAGCCATGGCAGGTAAAACGAAAGAAATGAGTAAGATAAAACAAGTATTACGTCAACATTTAGATGGAGTTTCTAACCGCAAGATTGCAGATAATCTGAGCTTGAATAAAGAGACGGTCAACAAATATGTCCGCAGGGCTGTTGAAGACCGCATGAAGCTCACTGAACTTTTGGAACTGGAAGACCCGGTGCTTNAGTATCGTATGACTGGAGGACATCCCGCATACGTTGACGACCGTTTTGAAACATTTAAGTTCAAGCTCCCTTATTTTGAGCGACAAATGGGACATAAACATGTCACTCTGAAAAAACTCTGGGAAGAATACATCCTTGAGAATCCCAATGGCTACCAGTTAACCCAGTTCCGCTATCACTACGGTCAGAATAGCAAGGCCAAAGAACGTCCTTCGACTATTTTGAAAGATCTTTATGTGCCCGGGGAAAAAGGCTATCTTGACTTTGCCGGGGATACGCTGGAATACATCGACCGTGAGACGGGAGAGATTGTACGTCCTCAAACCTTTGTAGCTAGCTTGCCTTGTACGGACTACGGCTATGCTCTTGCAGTCCCTTCGCAGAAGAGTGAAGACTTCGTCTATGCCGTCATGCGCTTTCTTGAGGCAATAGGAGGTGTGCCCAAAATACTGGTTCCTGACAATCTGAAAGCCGCGGTGGTTAAGTCTGATCCATACGAGCCTGATATCAACAGGATACTGGAGGATTTTGCCAACCATTACGGCTGTGTGGTTCTTCCCGCACNTCCACGCAAGCCGAAAGACAAATCCACGGTGGAAAACCATGTGAAGCTGGTCTATCAGCGCGTATATGCCGAACTTCGGAATATGAGGTTTTATTCGCTGGAGGAGCTCAACACTGCCATCGCAGAAAAAATGAAAGCGCACAACCGCAAACGCATGCAGCAGCACCCTTACTCCCGTGAGGAACATTTTCTGGCCATAGAAAAACCGGCCTTAAAGCCTCTACCCGAACAAGGTTTCCAAATAAAGAGCTACACGAGCCTGAAGGTGGGAATCAACGGTTGTATCTACCTGGGACGCGACAAGCATTACTACTCGGTACCCTACACATATATTCACCGACAGGTTAAGGTTATCTATACGCGTACCCTTGTCAAAGTCTTCAGTGGGCAAGAATGTATAGCCACACACCCAAGAGTCTATGCTGAAGGTAAATATACCCTTATCAACNAGCATTTGGCTTCCCACGCCAAAGCATATCGGGAGCGTTCTAAGGAGCATTATATCAATAGGGCGTCTTCCATTATGGCTGAGTTTGGAGAAGTGGTACGTTATATGTTTCTGACCGCCGCACAGCCTGAAGAGGTCTATTATAAGANCTGCGACGGACTACTTCATCTGGCCAGGGCAACCGATCCTCTCCTCTTCCAGAGGGCCTGTGAAACGTCTTTGCAGTGTCAGCGCTATAACTATCCGTTCATAAACAACTTAGTGAAAAGCAAATGCAGGGGGCTTGACGAACTGGATCAGAGCCGGGCGGAAAGTCTGTCCCCTCCTAAAGAACACCGGAATATAAGAGGTAAAAGCGAGTTTAAATAACTGTTCAACGTCTAACTAAAAAAACAATTAAAAATGGATGAAATTGCAAATCAACTCAAAAGTCTGAGAATGCCCGGAATGGCAAACTGCTGGACATCTTTACTGGAAACCCGCAGAGTAGCGGAACTCTCTCTGGCAGACGGGCTACAACTACTTCTGCAGGCGGAATATGACGGGCGGAAAGAAAATCGTAACACCCGCCTGATTAAAGAAGCGCACTTCCGATACCATGCATCCGTCCAAGAACTGATCTTCGATGCTTCACGCGGCTTTGACAAGACACTCATCCTGCGTCTTGCCACAGGTGAATACATCAAACAAGGAGTTCCTGTTATCATTACGGGGGCGGCAGGAACAGGCAAAAGCTGGCTCGCTACCGCACTCGGGTATCAGGCTTGTCTGTCCGGCTTCAAGGTCAGGTATTACGGAATACAGAAGCTCTTCGAACAGATTGCCGTTGCACGTATGGAAGCCACTTTACCGCGATTCTTCGACAAAACGGCGCAAACGGACCTGTTGATACTGGATGACTTTGGGATAAAGAAACTGGACGGTCAACAGGTGCTTGATCTGATGGAGATGATTGAAGACAGGCATGCACGGAAGGCAACCATCATTATAAGTCAACTGGCAGTGGAAGACTGGTATGAAATACTGGATGCAAACACCACCGTGGCAGATGCTGTTTTGGACAGAATCGTGCATACAGCACAGCGTTTTTTGCTTACTGGTGAAAGCATGAGAAAAAAATAACTATTTTTGTAACGCCTACTGAATCGTGCATTAAAGTGAACGGGTATCACCGATTTAGCTGGGTGGGTATCATCCGTTTTTTCCATTTGGCGTATAACGTGGAAAGAATGATAAAATAGATGCTCGCAGAATTGTCGAATATGCTTTTAGAAATAATCAATTTCTCACTATATTTGAAAATCGGATTTCAAGGTACAATCCTAATCTAAGTAACTACAGTTTGTCAGTTTACACAAAATGATCGATAGTCCCCACTAATATCATTCTACCTTTTGCAAGTGACACACATTAAAAAGAGGATGCAATTTATGCACCCTCTCATATGAAGCGAGAAAAAATACTTCACTAATTTATTAAACAGAAGCTAGTTCGCTTGATACATCTTCATTTACGGCTGTACTTTCAGAAGTTTCTACAGCGCTTTCAGCGGCATTCTTTTTCGAACGACGAGTACGGGTAGCTTTCTTAGCAACTTTTTCTTTTGCCATATTTTCGTTATAATCAACGAATTCAATAAAACACATCTCTGCATTATCACCTAAACGGTTTCCTGTTTTAATAATTCGGGTATATCCACCTGGACGATCTGCTATTTTTACAGAGATTTCTTTGAATAATTCAGTAACAGCATACTTGTCCTGTAGATTACTAAATACTACACGGCGGGAATTTGTTGTATCATTTTTTGATTTTGTGATCAATGGCTCAACAAATTTTTTCAAAGCCTTAGCTTTAGCAACAGTCGTAGTGATTCTTTTGTGCTTAATCAAAGAACATGCCATGTTAGACAACATTGCATTTCTATGGGAAGCAGTACGACCTAAGTGATTAAATTTCTTATTATGTCTCATTTTATTCTTTATCTAATTTGTATTTAGAAATATCAGTTCCAAACGATAGATTCAGACTTTCAAGCAAATCATCAAGCTCTGTAAGCGATTTCTTTCCAAAATTCCGGAACTTCAATAAATCTGTTTTATTAAATTGTACCAAGTCACCTAATGTTTCAACATCAGCAGCTTTCAAACAATTAAGAGCGCGTACCGAAAGATCCATATCAACAAGCTTAGTCTTCAATAACTGACGCATATGGAGAACTTCTTCGTCAAATTCCTCATTACCATCCGTATCATTAGTCTCTAATGTTATTTTTTCATCAGAAAATAACATAAAATGGTATATAAGAATTTTTGCAGCCTCTTTCAATGCATCTTTTGGATGTATCGAACCATCTGTCGTAATTTCAAGCACCAATTTATCATAATCAGTTTTTTGTTCAACACGAAAAGGTTCTATTTGATACTTGACATTACGAATAGGGGTGTAAATAGAATCAATGGGTATGACATTAACATCCGTACAATATTCCCGGTTTTCATCCGCAGGTATATATCCACGGCCCTTATTAATTGTAATATCAATCTGCATAGTAGCCTTAGGATCTAAATGACAAATAACTAATTCAGGATTTAACACTTCAAATCCAGTTAAATATTTACCTATATCACCTGCTTTAAATTCACTCGAATTTTCGATAGTAATACTTACTTTCTCATTCTCAAATTCTTCAACTACTTGCTTGAATCTTACCTGTTTCAGATTCAAGATAATGTTAGTTACATCTTCTTTTACTCCAGTAACGCTAGAAAACTCATGTTCTACCCCTTCTATTTTAATAGTAGTAATAGCAAAGCCTTCCAAAGAGGAAAGAAGAATACGGCGCAATGCATTACCTACAGTAATACCGAAGCCTGGCTCAAGCGGACGAAATTCAAATCTACCGAATTTTGAATCCGCTTCTAACATTAATACTTTATCAGGTTTTTGAAATGCTAATATCGCCATGAAATTAATTATTATTTAGAATATAATTCTACAATCAAATGTTCTTTTATGTTTTCTGGAATGTCAGCTCTTTCAGGTACATGCAATAATTTACCAACTTTCAAGCTCTCATCCCATTCCAACCAAGGATATTTACTGTGATTTACCCCAGCTAATGCACCAACAATTACCTCCAAAGATTTGGATCTTTCACGTACACCTATTACTTGTCCTGGTTTTACAGCATAAGAAGGAATATTCACGACATCACCATCGACAGTTATATGTTTATGTCCAACCAACTGACGCGCAGCAGCACGAGTGGGTGCAATACCTAAGCGATAAACGATATTATCCAATCTTCCTTCAAGCAACTGCAAAAGCACTTCACCCGTAATACCTTTAGAAGTAGCAGCTTTCTCAAATAAATTACGGAACTGTTTTTCTAAAACTCCATAAGTATATTTGGCTTTCTGCTTTTCACGAAGTTGAACTCCATATTCAGAAGTCTTTCTTTTTCTGGAATTACCATGTTGTCCCGGAGGATAGTTTTTCTTCGACAAAACTTTATCTGCTCCAAAGACAGCTTCACCAAACTTGCGGGCTATTCTCGATTTTGGTCCAGTATATCTAGCCATTTTCTTTTTATATTAAATTGTTTACTCAAAACTTATTTTGTTGCAGCCGCGATCACAAAGAAGAAGATAATGTAATCAAAAAACAAAAACAAGTTTTCAAAATTTAGAAAAATTAAACTCTACGTCTTTTAGGAGGACGACATCCATTATGAGGCAATGGAGTTACATCAACAATCTCTGTAACCTCTATCCCGGCTCCATGCACAGTTCTTATAGCAGACTCACGTCCGTTACCTGGTCCTTTAACGTATGCTTTAACTTTCCTTAAGCCAAGATCATAAGCAATCTTTGCACAATCCTGAGCAGCCATTTGAGCTGCATAGGGGGTGTTTTTCTTAGACCCCTTAAAACCCATTTTTCCTGCAGATGACCAGGAAATAATCTGTCCTTCACTATTTGCAAGAGAAACAATAATGTTATTAAAAGATGAATGAACATGCAATTGCCCATTAGCATCCACTTTCACATTTCTCTTTTTAGCTGCAACTGTTTTTTTCGCCATAACAACAAATATTATTTAGTAGCTTTTTTCTTATTAGCAACGGTTTTTTTCCTACCTTTCCGTGTTCTAGCATTATTTTTAGTGCTTTGACCACGAACTGGTAACCCAAGTCTATGACGTACGCCACGATAACAACCAATATCCATTAAACGCTTAATGTTCAATTGAATTTCAGAACGAAGATCGCCTTCTACTTTAAACTCAGCACCTATAATCTCACGAATTTTAGCCGCTTGATCATCAGACCAATCTTTTACTTTCAAATCTTTGTCTATCCCAGCCTTATCCAATATTTTAGCTGAACTACTACGACCTATTCCATAGATATAGGTCAAAGCTATTTCTCCTCTTTTATTCTGAGGCAAATCGACACCAACTATTCTTATAGCCATATATTAAGTTATTATTTTGCAAAAATAATAATATTATCCTTGACGTTGTTTATACTTAGGGTTTTTCTTATTAATAACATACAAACGACCATTACGTCTTACGATTTTACATTCTGGTGTACGTTTTTTTAATGATGCTCTTACTTTCATATCTATATTTCAATTATTTATATCTAAAAACAATTCTTCCTTTCGATAAATCGTAAGGAGACATTTCAACACGTACTTTATCACCCGGCAAAATTTTAATATAATGCATTCTCATTTTACCAGATATATGAGCCGTGATCTCATGCCCATTTTCCAATTCAACACGAAACATTGCATTTGACAATGCTTCTACGATAACTCCATCTTGCTCTATAGCGGATTGTTTAGCCATATGTATTTAAATTGCTTTATCTCCTAAAACATTTTCAATGAACTCAAATGAAGACAAGATATTTGCTCTATCGTCACAAACAGCAATAGTATGTTCAAAATGGGCTGCACACTTTCTATCCTTTGTTCTCACAGTCCAACCATCTGATTCCATAATAATTTGACGAGATCCTAATGTAATCATTGGTTCTATTGCAATGCATAAGCCTTTCTTTATAACAATACCAGAGCCACGCTTCCCATAATTAGGAACCTGTGGATCTTCATGCATATCTTTCCCGATACCATGTCCCACAAACTCACGAACAACTCCATACGAATGATTTTCACAACATTGTTGTATAGCATATCCAATATCCCCCAATCTTTTACCTGGAACAGCTGTCTGTATTCCAAGATATAAAGCTTGCTTGGTTACTTTCAATAAAGTGCGAATTTCTTCGCTTACCTCACCTACACAAAATGTATAAGCAGAATCACCACAAAAACCATTCTTCAAAGCCCCGCAGTCAATGGATACAATATCTCCCTCTTTCAATATGATATCACTAGGGATACCATGCACAACTTCTTCATTGATTGAAGTACAAATAGATGCTGGAAACGGAGAGCCATAGTGATTAGGAAAACCTTTAAAAGTAGGAATTGCACCATTGTCTCTAATAAATTCTTCCGCAACTTTGTTTAACGTCTTAGTCGTTACACCAGGCGTTACATATTTAGCAATTTCACCTAAAGTTTGAGCAACAATCATATTGCTTTCCTTTAATAGCTCTATTTCATCTTCAGTTTTAAGAAATATCATTTTATATAAATTAATACGCAGCTACACCACTACGACCTTTGATACGTCCGGACTTTAATAATCCATCATAATGCCGCATCAATAAATGACTCTCAACCTGCTGAAGCGTATCTAGAACAACTCCAACTAGTATTAATAAAGATGTTCCACCGAAAAATTGTGCAAAAGCAGTTTTTACTCCAAATACACCAGCAAATGCAGGCATAATAGCAACAAGAGCTAAGAAGAAAGACCCCGGTAGCGTAATACGAGACATTATATCATCAATATATTCAGCCGTTCTCTTTCCAGGTTTAATTCCTGGTATAAAACCATTATTTCTCTTCATGTCTTCAGCCATCTGAGTTGGATTAATGGTTATTGCAGTGTAAAAATAAGTAAAGAGAATTATTAAAACTGCAAAAACAAAATTATACCAGAAACTTGTATGATCAGTAAAAGCATGTAAAAAAGAACTCGCATGGCTTTTATTTGAAAAACCCATAAAAGTAATCGGTATAAACATTATTGCTTGAGCAAAAATAATAGGCATTACTCCCGCAGCATTAACTTTCAAAGGTATATATTGGCGTGCTCCACCGTATTGCTTATTTCCTACGATTCTTTTAGCATATTGAACAGGTATTTTACGCGTACCTTGAACCAATAAAATCGCTCCAGCAATTACAACCAACAAAACTATTATCTCAATCAAGAACATAACCAAACCGCCAGTTTTTTCTGTCACTCTAGAAATAAGTTCTTGAGAGAAAGATTGCGGCAGACGAGCAATTATACCAATTAAAATAATAAATGAAATACCATTTCCAATCCCTTTGTCAGTAATTCTTTCTCCGAGCCATAGAATAAACATACTACCAGCAGCCAAAATCATAGTAGAAGTTATCATAAACAAAGTCCAATCTAATGAAGCATTTAAAGAAGGACCAGCTTGCATTTTTAGATTCAGTAAGTAAGAAGGAGCCTGAACAAATAAAATCAAAATCGTTAGATAACGTGTATATTGATTCATTTTTCTTCTACCACTTTCGCCCTCACGCTGCATCTTCTGAAAATATGGAACTGCTATACCTAACAGCTGAATTACAATGGAAGCCGAGATATAAGGCATTATCCCCAATGCGAAAATAGAAGCATTAGAGAAAGCACCTCCAGAAAACATATTTAACAAGGCAAGAAGACCTTCACTAGTTTGCTTATGCAATTGAGTTAACATCGATGGATTAATCCCAGGTAAAACGACATAAGATCCAAAACGATAAATTGCAACAAACAGTATGGTAATGAGGATCCGTTGTCTTAGATCCTCAATTCGCCATATATTTTTTAATGTTTCAATAGCTTTCCTCATCGAACTAGAGTTTTACGACATTTCCACCAGCAGTTTCAATCACTGTAATAGCCGTCTTGGAAAAAGCATGCGCCTGCACATCCAACTTTAAAGTTAAAGCTCCTTTCCCCAATATTTTCACCTTCTGATTCGAAGATATAAATCCTGCAGCAACAAAATCTTCTATCCCAACAGATTTCAAATCTTTTTCAGAAGCTAATTTTTGAACAATATCAAGATTGATAGCTTTATACTCTATCCTATTAATGTTCTTAAATCCAAATTTAGGAACACGACGTTGAAGAGGCATTTGTCCACCTTCAAAACCGATCTTCTTAGAATAACCAGATCTCGATTTTGCGCCCTTATGACCTCTAGTAGAGGTACCACCTAAGCCTGATCCAGGACCTCGACCTATTCTTTTTCTTGTTTTAGTAGATCCTTCAGCAGGCTTTAAATTACTTAAGTTCATATTGTGATTCATTTACATTCAACAAACAACTATTTAACAATGGTAACTAAGTGCTTCACTTTATCCACCATCCCAAGAATTGAGGGAGTGCATTCATGCTCAACCACACGATTCAGTTTGTGCAATCCCAACGCGTCAAGTGTTCTTTTATGAGAAGCCGGAGCACCAATCCTACTTTTAATTTGTTTAATTTTTATAGTTGACATATTTACCTCCTATCCTCTAAAAACTTTTTCAATGCTTACACCACGATTCTGCGCAATAGTACGTGCGTCACGCATCTCACTTAAAGCTAATATTGTAGCTTTTACCAGGTTATGCGGATTAGACGAGCCCTTCGACTTAGCCAAAACATCAGTAACACCGACACTTTCTAAAACGGCACGCATAGCACCACCAGCAACAACTCCAGTTCCATGAGATGCCGGTTTAATATAAACTTCAGCACCGCCAAATTTAGCAGATTGTTCATGAGGAACAGTCCCTTTTAAGACAGGAACTTTCGTTAAGTTTTTCTTAGCAGCCTCTACACCTTTAGCGATAGCAGCTGTAACTTCACCAGCCTTACCAAGGCCCCATCCTATGATACCTTCCTCATTGCCTACCACTACAATAGCAGAAAAGCTAAACGTCCTTCCGCCTTTAGTCACTTTAGTCACACGATTTATAGCAACTAACCTGTCTTTAAGTTCTATATCGTTTGAGATCTTTACTTTATTATTAATTCCTGCCATAATGATCAAAATTTAAGTCCACCGTTACGAGCAGCATCAGCCACCTCCTTAACTCGCCCATGATACAAATAACCATTACGGTCAAAAACGACAGTAGTAATACCTGCTTCCTGAGCTTTTTTTGCAATTAACTCTCCAACTTTCAATGCTTGTTCTTTTTTAGGCATTTTATCAAATCCCAAAGAAGATGCAGCAGCTAAAGTCTTACCATTCAAGTCATCAATAATTTGAACGTAAATCTGCTTATTACTTCTAAATACGCTCATACGAGGACGCTCAGTGGTACCAGATAATTTATTACGTACCCTATATTTGATCTTAATTCGCCTTTCTATTTTTGTTGTCATAATAACCTTATTTTTAAAGTAAATTATTTCGCACCAGCCGATTTACCTGACTTTCTGCGTATTTCTTCACCAACAAATTTAACACCCTTACCTTTATATGGTTCAGGCTTCCGGAAAGAGCGTATTTTAGAGCAAACTTGCCCTAATAACTGTTTGTCACAAGATTCCAAAATAATAAGCGGATTCTTATTTCTTTCAGTCTTTGTTTCAACCTTAACTTCTGGAGGCAACTGAATAAAAATATTATGAGTATAGCCTAATGCCAACTCCACAATATTTCCTTGATTAGAAACACGATAGCCGACACCGACAAGTTCCAATTCTTTTTTATACCCTTCAGAGACACCTAAAACCATGTTATGGACTAAAGAGCGGTATAATCCATGAAAAGCATGTTTTTGTTTTGGATTGTCTAACATTGCATTTTCATTTTCACTTAAAAGTATATGTCCATCTTCAATAACAACATTTATTGCAGGATTAACATATTGGCTCAGCTCACCTTTAGGACCTTTTATAGTAACGATGCTATCATTTAAAGCAACAGATACTCCAGAAGGAATATTAATGGGTAATTTTCCAATTCTTGACATACTCTACTCCTCCTAAATTAATAAACATAACACAATACTTCACCACCAATTTTCAAATCAGCAGCTTCTTTGTTAGTCATTACACCNTTNGAAGTAGATATTATAGCAATACCTAATCCATTTATAACTCTCGGCATATCCTTATATCCTGTGTATCTCCGCAATCCAGGAGAAGATATCCTCTCTAACTTTTTAATTGCATTTACTTTGTTAACAGGATCATATTTCAAAGCCACTTTTATAGTACCTTGAGGACCATCTTCTACAAACTTATAGTTCAAGATGTAGCCCTTTTCAAAAAGAATCTTTGTGATTTCTTTTTTTAAGTTTGAGGCAGGGACTTCCACAACACGATGTTTTGCTTGGATAGCATTCCTCAACCTTGTTAAATAATCTGCGATTGGATCTGTCATATTAAAAAAATTAAATTAATCAGGTCAATCCTGACAATATTTAAATAATTACCAACTTGCTTTCTTTACGCCCGGAATAAGCCCATTAGAAGCCATCTCACGAAACTGGATTCTAGATATTCCAAACTGCCGTATATAGCCTTTAGGGCGACCAGTCAATTTGCAACGATTATGCAGACGAACAGGAGAAGCATTCTTTGGCAAAGCTTGCAAGCCCTCATAATCGCCATCCTTTTTCAACTGTGCTCTCTTTTCTGCATATTTGGCTACTAGCTTGGCACGCTTAACTTCACGTGCCTTCATTGATTCCTTTGCCATATTATCAATCTTTTTTAGCGTTCTTAAAAGGTAATCCAAATTCTTTTAGTAAAGCATATCCTTCTTCATCTGTTGTAGCAGAAGTTACAAAAGTAATATTCATACCAAGAATTCTACTTATACTATCAATATTTATTTCAGGAAAGATAATTTGTTCCTGAATACCCAAGGTATAGTTACCCTTACCATCAAATTTGCTTTCAATTCCTTTAAAGTCGCGAATACGAGGAAGAGCTACACGAACTAATTTTTCCAAAAACTCGTACATTCTTTCACGGCGCAATGTAACCATAACACCTATTGGCATTTTCTTACGAAGCTTAAAATTCGCAATATCTTTGCGAGAGATTGTAGCGACAGCTTTCTGACCTGTGATTGCTGTTATTTCATTTATAGCAACTTCAATAATCTTCTTATCAGCTACAGCGATTCCCAAACCCTGATTAATTACTATTTTCTTCAATACAGGAATTTGCATAGCGGAAGAATATTGGAATTGCGATTTTAATGCAGGCGCGATGCGCTCTGCATACTCTTTCTTTAGACTTGCAGTATTGTTCATCACTTAATCTCCTCTCCTGACTTTTTAGAATAACGCACTAAACTTCCTCCATCGGAACTCAATCTTCTTCCAATACGCGTTGCCTGCCCCGATTTAGGATCAACAGGATTTAAATTAGAAAGATGTATTGAGGCTTCCTGCTTTACAATACCTCCTTGCGGATTTTTTGCACTAGGCTTAGTACTTTTAGATACCATATTGACACCTTCAACAATGGCACGTCCTTTCTTAATAAGGACCTTCAACACACGACCAGTTTTACCTTTATCTTCACCGGCATTAACATAAACGGTGTCGCCTTTTTTAATATGTANTTTACTCATTACTTAAATCTTTTACAAAATTAAAGTACTTCTGGTGCCAATGATACCACTTTCATATTTGTAGCACGAAGCTCTCTCGCAACAGGACCAAATATACGACTACCTCTGATTTCACCTGCATTGTTTAATAAAACACACGCATTATCATCAAAACGTATATAAGAGCCATCAGCGCGACGAATCTCTTTCTTTGTGCGTACGATCAAAGCTTTAGACACTGCACCTTTTTTAATATCACTCGAAGGGATTACACTTTTAATGGAAACAACGATAACGTCTCCAACAGACGCATAACGACGACCTGTCCCTCCTAGAACACGAATACAAAGAGCTTCTTTAGCCCCGCTGTTATCGCATACTGTTAGTCTAGATTCTGCTTGTATCATAATTACTTAGCTCTTTCAATTATTTCCACCAATCTCCATCTCTTAGTCTTACTCAAAGGACGAGTTTCCATAATATGTACAGTATCACCTATATTACATTCATTCTTTTCGTCATGAGCATAGTATTTCTTCGTTTTACTAACGAATTTCCCATATATCGGGTGTTTTTCTTTAAATTTTGCTGCAACAGTAATAGTTTTATCCATTTTGTTACTAAGCACTACACCCATTCTTTCCTTTCTTAAATTTCTTGCTTCCATCAAACTTATTATTTATTATTAAGTTCTCTTTCGCGTAATTCTGATTTCATACGCGCTATTGTCCTACGCAGACTTTTTATTTGAGAAGGATTGTCCAAAGGAGAAATAGAATGGTTTAAAACCAACTGATTATAAGTTGCCACTTCTGCACTAACCCGTTCCAACAAGTCCTTCGTTGGCATTTCTTTAATTTCTGCTATTTTCATACCCATTACGCATTTTGATTTTGAATATCATAATCACGTCTAACAACGAACTTCGTCGTAATAGGAAGTTTCTGAGCGGCCAAACGCAATGCTTCTTTTGCAATCTCATAAGAGACTCCTTCTGCTTCAATAATTATTCTACCGGGCGTTACAGGTGCTACAAAGCCCTCAGGGCTACCTTTACCCTTACCCATACGCACATCTGCTGGTTTTCTAGTGATTGGCTTATCAGGAAAAATACGAATCCATATTTGTCCCTGACGTTGCATATATCTTGTAACTGCTATACGAGCAGCTTCAATCTGACGGCCTGTGATCCATTTTGTTTCCAAGGCTTTAATTCCAAAAGAGCCGAAAGCCAACTGGTTGCCACGCTGGGCATTTCCTTTAGAACGGCCTTTTTGCTGTCTTCTGAATTTTGTTTTTTTCGGTTGTAACATAATTCCTAAAAATCAAATTCGTTAGCGATTATTTTTCTTTCTTTTGAAGTTCTTCCCTGCATTTCCACCGCCATTATTTCCACTACGAGAAGTTTCTTTGCTTTGAGTAAAGTTTGGAGCTAAATCTTTCTTTCCATAAATTTCACCTCTACAAATCCAAACTTTAATCCCAAGAAGACCAACTTTAGTCAATGCTTCTGTATGGCAATAATCTATATCAGCTCTAAAAGTATGCAATGGAGTTCTTCCTTCTTTATACATCTCAGAACGAGCCATTTCAGCTCCATTCAAACGTCCTGAAATTTGCACTTTGATACCTTCAGCTCCCATACGCATTGTATTTGCGATAGCCATTTTAATAGCACGACGGTAAGCAATTTTTCCTTCGACCTGACGAGCAATATTATTAGCAACAATAACAGCATCAAGCTCTGGACGTTTTACTTCAAATATATTAATTTGAATATCTTTATCTGTTATCTTTTTTAACTCTTCTTTTAGTTTATCAACTTCTTGTCCACCTTTACCAATTATTATACCAGGACGAGCTGTGCAAACAGTGATAGTAACTAATTTGAGTGTACGCTCAATAACAATTCGCGATACACTTGCTTTTGCAAGTCGTGCATTAAGATACTTACGAATCTTACTATCTTCCAGTAAAGAATCTCCGTAATTATTGCCACCGTACCAATTAGAATCCCATCCACGAATGATTCCCAAACGGTTGCTTATTGGATTAACTTTTTGTCCCATTTACCTTAATTTTGTTCTTCATTACTACTTTTAGAATCAACGAACAGAGTCACATGATTTGAGCGTTTGCGAATTCTATAACCTCTACCTTGAGGAGCCGGTCTCATTCTTTTTAGAGTAACCCCTCCATCAACAAAAATTTTTGTTATAAACAACTCACCACTTTCAGCTTTACGCTCATTTTTCTGTTCCCAATTTGCTATAGCAGAGCGAAGTAATTTTTCGACTCTACCAGCAGCTTCTTTTGAAGAAAACTTCAAAACCCCAAGTGCTCTATTAACTTCCATGCCACGTACCATGTCAGCCACTAAACGCATTTTACGAGGAGAAGTAGGAACATTTTGCAACTTTGCAAAATACAAGGTTTTAAGGGCATCTTTTCTCTTGTCTGCCGATATTTTTTTTCTTGCTCCCATTTATTTATTACAATTTTATTTCAAATAATAAGTCCTGTTATCTTTTCTTATTACCTGCATGGCCTCTAAATGTACGAGTTGGAGCAAATTCGCCCAACTTATGCCCAACCATGTTTTCGGTAACATACACAGGTATAAATTTATTTCCGTTATGAACTGCAATAGTATGCCCCACGAAATCAGGAGAAATCATTGAAGCTCTAGCCCATGTTTTAACCACAACTTTTTTGCCAGATTCATTCATAGCAAGAACCTTACCTTCAAGTTTTATATTAATATATGGACCTTTTTTTAATGAACGACTCATAATTTAAATCAATTAATCAGATTATTTCTTTCTTCTCTCAATAATATACTTAGACGATTGTTTTTTCGGAGCCCTTGTCTTAAGTCCCTTAGCATACAAGCCTTTACGAGACCTTGGGTGTCCTCCGGAAGCGCGTCCTTCTCCACCACCCATCGGATGATCAACCGGGTTCATAACAACACCGCGGTTACGAGGACGACGTCCTTGCCAACGAGAGCGTCCAGCCTTACCTGAACTTTCCAATCCATGATCTGAATTACCAACACTTCCTATAGTAGCCTTGCAAGTGCACAAAATTTGGCGAACTTCACCAGAAGGCAATTTAATAACACAATATTTTCCTTCTCTCGAAGTTAGCTGCGCAAAATTACCTGCTGACCTAACCAAAGCTGCACCTTGTCCAGGGCGTAACTCGATATTATGAATCACAGTACCTACCGGAATATTTTGAAGTGGAAGTGTATTCCCTATTTCCGGAGCTGCATTTTCACCAGACATTAAAGTAGCACCTATTTGCAACCCATTGGGAGCTATTATATATCGTTTTTCACCATCTGCATAGAATAACAAAGCAATACGAGCCGAACGGTTCGGATCATATTCTATTGTCTTTACAACTGCAGGTACACCGTCTTTATTTCTCTTGAAATCAATAATTCTGATAATCTTCTTATGACCTCCGCCAATATAGCGCATAGTCATCTTTCCTTCGTTGTTACGACCACCAGAAGAAAGCTTACCAAACACAAGAGATTTTTCTGGTACTGATGCAGTTATCTCCTCATAAGTACCAATAATTTTATGTCTTTGCCCCGGTGTTGTGGGCTTAAATTTACGTACTGCCATTTTTAATTAAATATTGCTATAAAAATCAATAGTATCCCCGTCTTTCAATGTAACAATTGCTTTTTTATAAGCATTAGTACGACCTTTGATGATACCAGCTCTAGTATAGCGGCTTTTGTTCTTACCCGCAAACTTCATAGTATTAACAGATACTACTGTAACATTATATAAAGTTTCTATTTCACTCTTAATTTCCAGTTTGTTAGCATCAGGACGCACAATAAAGCCAAAACGGTTTCCAGCTTTATCAGTAATTGCAGTCATTTTCTCTGTAACTAACGGTTTAATAATAATACTCATTATATAAGCCTCCTTTTTAACTTAAGATTTTATCAATAGCTGACAGAGCATTTTCACTAACAACTACAACCTCTGCGTCCAAAACTCTATAAGTATTTAGACCAGAAACTGTCTGTACGCTAGCTTTTTTTACATTACGAGCCGACAAATATACATTTTTATTTGCTTCCGGAAAAATCATAAGGAGCTTTTTATCAGAAACCTTAAGATTTTTTGTTGTTGCTAGAAACTCTTTCGTTTTAGGAGTGTCAAAAGTAAAATCTTCAACAACGACAATCGCTTGCTTTTGGGCTTTATATGCTAAAGCAGATTTACGTGCTAAAGCCTTAACCTTCTTATTCAATTTGAAATAGTAATCTCTTGGCTTAGGGCCAAAGGCACGACCACCGCCGACCAAAACAGGAGAGTTTAAATCACCACGACGGGCACCACCACCACCTTTCTGGCGACCTATTTTACGTGTTGAACCACTAATTTCGCTTCTCTCTTTAGATTTATGAGTTCCTTGGCGTTGGTTAGCCATAAACTGTTTTACATCCAAATAAATAGCATGATCGTTTGGTTCAATTCCGAAGATAGATTCATTTAACGTAACCTTTCTTCCAGTATCTTCACCTTTAATATTATATACGTTAACTTCCATTATTTCTCTATTATTACGATTGAACCTTTACAACCTGGGACAGAACCTTTTATCAATAAAAGATTATGATCAGGAATTACTTTTAATACTTGCAAGTTTTGTACAGTTACTCTATCACCTCCAAGTTGTCCTCCCATGCGCATACCTTTAAAGACCTTCGCTGGATAAGAACAAGCTCCAATAGAACCGGGCTTTCTAGCGCGATTATGCTGTCCATGAGTAGACTGACCAACACCGCCAAAGCCGTGTCTTTTAACAACGCCTTGAAAACCCTTACCTTTTGATGTACCAATAACATCAACAAATGTAGCCTCATTGAAAAGCTCTACCGAAACAGTATCACCTAAATTTAGCTCACCATCAAAACCTTTGAACTCGGCCAAGTGTTTCTTGGGTGCAACTCCAGCCTTCTTAAAGTGTCCTAGCAAAGGCTTAGTTGTATGTTTTTCTTTCTTGTCTTGAAAGCCCAACTGAATAGCCTCATAACCATCAACTTCAACAGTCTTAACTTGAGTAACAACACAAGGACCTGCTTCGATAACAGTGCATGGTACATTCTTACCCTCAACACTGAAAACGGATGTCATTCCGATTTTTTTTCCTAATAATCCTGGCATTTCACTAATTTTTTAATTCTAAACTTTAATTTCAACCTCTACCCCACTAGGCAATTCCAATTTCATCAATGCATCTACTGTTTTAGCAGTTGAACTGTAAATATCAATTAAACGCTTATAAGAAGACAGCTCAAACTGTTCGCGAGACTTCTTGTTTACAAACGTCGAACGATTTACTGTAAATATACGCTTATGGGTTGGAAGCGGAATTGGTCCGCTAACAATAGCCCCTGTAGCCTTTACAGTCCTAACGATCTTTTCTGCTGACTTATCAACCAAATTATGATCATAAGATTTCAGCTTAATTCTAATTTTCTGACTCATTAGTACAATTATTAAATTTATAAATATAGCGTAGGCTAAGAGTCATTCGCTAGCCTACGCTGTTGATGATCAAATAAGATCTACGCGTCCTTTAACTTCTTCCAATACAGATTTTGCAATAGAAGAAGATACTTGCGCATGATGAGAATAAGTCATTGAGGAGGTTGCACGACCCGACGTTATTGTACGTAAAGTGGTGACATAACCAAACATTTCCGCAAGTGGAACCATAGCTTTTACAATTCTGGCACCAGAACGACTTGATTCCAAACCTTCAACCTGTCCTCTACGTTTATTTAAGTCACCAATCACGTCACCCATATTTTCTTCCGGAGTTACAACTTCCAGTTTCATAATAGGCTCCATTAATGCAGGACCAGCTTTAGCACAAGCATTTTTATAAGCTTGAATAGCGCATATTTCGAAAGAGAGCTGATCTGAGTCAACAGGATGGAATGAACCATCTAACAACGTAACCTTTAAAGAATCCATTGGAAATCCCGCAAGAACCCCATTCTTCATCGCAGATTGAAAACCTTTTTGCACTGAAGGAATGAATTCTTTGGGAATATTACCACCGGAAACTTCATTAATAAATTGCAATCCACCTTCCTTATAATCATCATCCGTTGGGCCTACATTAACAATAATGTCAGCAAATTTACCGCGCCCTCCTGATTGCTTCTTATAAACTTCACGTAGATTAACAGTCTTAGTAATTGCTTCTTTATAATTAACCTGCGGACGTCCTTGATTACATTCAACCTTAAATTCTCTTCTCAATCGATCAATAATAATATCCAAATGGAGTTCTCCCATTCCAGAAATTACAGTCTGACCGGTTTGTTCATCTGTTTTTACACTAAAAGTTGGATCCTCTTCCGCTAATTTAGCCAAGCCATTTGATAACTTATCCATATCCTTTTGGGTCTTCGGCTCAACAGCAATACCAATTACTGGCTCAGGGAAATCCATAGATTCTAATACAATAGGAGATTCCTCATCACATAAAGTATCACCAGTGCGAATGTCCTTAAACCCAACACCTGCACCAATATCCCCAGCAGAAATTAGCTCCACAGGATTTTGTTTATTAGAATGCATTTGAAAAAGACGTGAAACGCGCTCCTTTTTGCCAGAGCGAGTGTTATAAATATACGATCCTGCTTCAATTTTTCCAGAATAAACACGGAAAAATGTTAATCGGCCAACGTACGGGTCCGTTGCTATTTTAAATGCTAAAGCAGATGTTTTCTCATCTTCATCCGGTTTACGGTCTTCTTCACCACCTGTCTCTGGATTCGTACCAATAATATTAGGAGTATCCAATGGAGATGGCAAGAAAGCACAAACATAGTCCAACAGAGTTTGAACACCCTTGTTTTTAAAAGAAGAGCCACACAACATTGGGACAATTTCCATTTTCAAAGTGCCAGCGCGCAAAGCACGCAAGATCTCTTCTTCTGTAATAGTAGAAGGATCATCGAAAAATTTCTCCATCAGAGTTTCGTCAAACTCAGCCACAGTCTCAAGCATTTTAGCTCTCCACTCTTCTGCTTCATCCAACAAATTGGATGGAATTTCTTCAACGTCATAATCAGCACCCATTGTTTCATCATGCCACAAGATAGCTTTCATCTTTATCAAGTCAACAACACCCTTAAAAGACTCTTCCGAACCAATAGGGATAACGACTGGACAAGGATTAGCTCCTAAAACATCTTTCATCTGACGAACAACTTCAAAGAAGTCTGCCCCAGAACGGTCCATTTTGTTCACATAACCAATACGAGGCACGTTATACTTATCAGCTTGACGCCATACAGTCTCAGATTGAGGTTCCACTCCCCCAACCGCACAATATGTAGCAACAGCTCCATCAAGAACACGTAATGAACGTTCCACTTCAGCGGTAAAATCAACGTGTCCCGGAGTGTCAATCAAGTTTATTTTATATGTATCGCCGGCATATTTCCAACGAGTAGTTGTGGCAGCAGAGGTAATAGTGATTCCACGCTCTTGTTCTTGCTCCATCCAGTCCATTGTAGCTGCACCATCATGAACCTCACCTATTTTATGGGTCAAACCGGTATAGAACAATATACGTTCTGATGTTGTCGTCTTTCCAGCATCAATATGAGCCATGATACCAATATTACGAGTCAAATGTAAATCTTGTTTTGCCATCTTATTCTACAATTTAAAATCTGAAATGAGCAAATGCACGGTTAGCTTCAGCCATTCTATGCATATCTTCTTTACGTTTATAGGCGCCACCCTGTTCGTTAAATGCATCCAGAATTTCAGCTGCGAGCTTATCGGCCATAGATTTTCCACCACGTTTGCGAGCATAAATTATCAAGTTTTTCATTGAAATGGACTCTTTTCTATCAGGACGGATTTCTGTGGGAACTTGAAATGTAGCACCGCCAACACGACGAGATTTCACTTCAACTTGCGGAGTAATATTCTCTAATGCTTTCTTCCAAATTTCCAAAGCAGACTTTTCTTCATTAGGAAGTTTTGTTTTCACCGTTTCTAAAGCGGCATAAAAAATCTCATAAGATGTATTTTTCTTTCCATCATACATCAAATGATTTACAAACTTTGAAACCTTTTGATCATTAAAAACTGGATCCGGTAAGATCAAACGTTTTTTAGGTTTAGCTTTTCTCATTATTTTTAATATTATGTTTTGCTTTTTGGCTGTATTTATCTCTCGATATCTTCAATTTTCTCTCCAGAAAATTTACTCAACCCAAACATCCAATAAAACCAAAACGAGTTAATTCTTTATTATTTTTTCTTAGCAGGAGCTGCTTGTTGACCTGGCTTTGGCCGTTTCGCGCCATATTTAGAACGACGTTGAGTACGCCCTGCAACGCCTGCTGTATCCAAAGTTCCACGAACAATATGATAACGCACACCAGGAAGATCTTTTACGCGACCACCACGAACCAATACGATTGAGTGCTCTTGAAGATTATGTCCTTCTCCTGGAATATAAGAGTTAACCTCTTTCCCATTAGTTAAGCGAACACGCGCAACTTTACGCATTGCGGAATTCGGTTTTTTTGGAGTGGTTGTATACACTCTCACGCAAACGCCACGTCTTTGAGGGCAAGAATCTAAGGCCGGTGACTTACTCTTATCAACCAAAACCTCGCGCCCTTTTCTTACTAATTGCTGAATTGTAGGCATTTTTTAATGTTTTTAATTATATATATTATTATTATTAAATTTCTAAACGATACATTTTGGGCTGCAAAGATACGAATAAGTTTCGAATAATCAACACACTACATTTATTTTTTTAAGCCTCACCTTTTATGCTCGCAATGGGTTGTGCAAATTGTTCTTCATTTAATTGTATCGTTCCAAAGACTTGTTCGTATTTCTCAACATTATCTTCTAGAGCACGCAATAATCTTTTTGCATGTTCTGGTGCCAATATAATTCTAGACTTAACGCTTGCTTTAGGCAGCCCCGGCATTACACGAATAAAATCGACTATAAACTCAGAGCTAGAGTGAGTTATAATAGCTAAATTAGCATATGCTCCCTGAGCTATGTCATCATTCAACTCTATTTGCAACTGATTATCCACTTCATGTTTTTCCATTATTCTATATTTTAAGATTAATATTATATTTTTAAAACTATATTCCTAATAACATAAAAGGGTGCACTTAAAAGTGCACCCTAATAAATATATAAACTACAAGAGGTTATTCATTAACATCCATTGAGCTATAATCAAGTACCGTCTTTTTATTAGCTAGAATACGATCATATTCTTCTTTAGAACCAACAATAATTTTTTCAAATTCTCGTTGCCCAGTACCTGCAGGTATTAGATGCCCACAAATTACATTCTCTTTCATACCCTCTAACCTGTCAATCTTACCGTTTATAGCAGCTTCATTAAGCACCTTGGTTGTTTCTTGGAATGAAGCAGCTGACATAAAGCTAGATGTTTGTAAGGCGGCTCTAGTTATACCTTGAAGGATCTGGGTAGATGTAGCAGGAACAGCATCTCTAACTTCTATTAATTTCAAGTCTCGACGCTTTAACATGCTATTCTCATCACGTAACTTACGAGCTGTAACAATTTGCCCTGGCTGTAAATTTTGAGAATCACCGGCATCAACCACTACTTTCTTCCCCCAGATACGATCATTCTCTTCCATGAATTCAAGTTTATCTACAATCTGTTGTTCCAGGAATCGTGTATCACCAGGTTCATCAATTTCAACTTTACGCATCATTTGACGAACGATTATCTCAAAGTGCTTATCATTAATTTTCACACCCTGTAAACGATATACGTCTTGAACTTCATTAACGATGTATTCTTGAACAGCCGTAGGACCTTTAATAGCCAATATATCAGCAGGAGTAGTAGCCCCGTCAGAAAGTGGAGTTCCAGCGCGAACATAGTCATTCTCTTGAACCAATATTTGTTTAGAGAGGGGAACTAAATACTTCTTTACTTCACCGCCTTTCGAAGTCACGATTATCTCACGATTACCACGTTTTACCTTTCCCATAGTAACCTCACCGTCAATTTCAGAAACGACAGCAGGGTTAGATGGATTACGGGCCTCAAATAACTCCGTTACTCGAGGAAGACCGCCCGTGATATCGCCAGCTTTACCCACAGCACGAGGTATCTTTACAATAACTTCTCCGGCCTTAACCTTTTGTCCGTTTTCAACTACAACGTGACCGCCTACAGGTAGATTATAAGTGCGAATCAACTCACCGCTTTCTGTCATAATATGAGCCGTAGGAACTTTAGTCTTATCCTTCGATTCAATAATTATGATTTCACGTAATCCAGTAGATTCATCTGATTCAACTTTATAAGTAATATTTTCAATCACTCCTTCAAATTCAATCTTTCCAGCAGCTTCCGTTATAATAACAGCGTTAAAAGGATCCCAACGAGCAATCAATTTTCCTTTTTCAACCACCTCACCGTCAGAAGCATATAAAGTAGAACCGTAAGGAACGTTATGAGTTGAAAGTACAATACCTGTATTAACATCAACAAATCGAACTTCAGCAAGACGCCCAACCACAACTTTAGCAGGTTCACCTGCTTCATCAACAACACTAACGGTACGTAGCTCTTCAAACTCCAAACGTGCCGGATTTTTAGCTACAATGCTAGCATTTGCTGCAATATTAGCTGCAGTACCACCAGCATGGAAAGTTCTAAGAGTAAGCTGTGTTCCAGGCTCTCCAATAGATTGTGCAGCAATAACGCCAACAGCCTCACCTTTTTGTACCATACGACTTGTAGCAAGATTGCGACCATAACATTTCGCGCAAACTCCCTTTTTAGATTCACAAGTCAGTACAGAACGGATTTCCACGCTTTCAATTGGAGAATCTTGAATCTTCTTAGCAATTTCCTCTGTAATTTCGTCTCCACCAGCAACAAGCAATTCACCTGTATTCGGATGCACAATGTCATGTACGGATACACGACCCAATATACGTTCATACAGGGTCGCTATAACTTCATCATTGTTTTTCAAATCAGTACAAACCAAACCTCTCAACGTTCCACAATCCTCTTCATTAATAATCACGTCGTGAGACACGTCTACTAATCGACGAGTAAGGTATCCCGCATCAGCTGTTTTCAAGGCGGTATCCGCCAAGCCCTTACGAGCACCGTGAGTGGAAATAAAATATTCAAGGACGGAAAGTCCTTCTTTAAAGTTTGAAAGAATAGGATTTTCAATAATCTGCCCACCTTCAGCACCTGCTTTCTGAGGCTTCGCCATCAGACCACGCATTCCAGACAACTGGCGAATCTGTTCTTTAGAACCACGAGCTCCTGAATCAAGCATCATGTACACAGAGTTAAATCCTTGATCATCACTAGAAATTGTTTTCATCAAGATGTTCGACAGCTCAGAATTTACATGAGTCCAAATATCAATAACCTGGTTATAACGCTCATTATTCGTTATAAATCCCATATTGTAGTTATTAATAACTTGTTCAACCTCATCATAACCTCTCTGCACCAAAGCCTCTTTTTCTTTTGGAATAATGATATCTCCTAAGTTGAAAGATAGGCCTCCTTTAAAGGCCATTTGATAACCCAAATTCTTTATTCCATCCAAAAAATCAGCAGCCTTTGCAACGCCACATACTTTTATTACATTACTAATAATGTCGCGAAGTGATTTTTTTGATATAATAGTGTTTATATAGCCTGCTTCCGGGGGAACTATTTCGTTCACAATAACACGCCCTACAGAAGTATCATGCATCATTTTATCAACGACAGTTCCATTCTCGTCAACATCCTTCACAATAACACTAATAGGAGAATGAATATCTACCCTCCCTTCGTTATATGCTATCAAAGCTTCTTCAGGTCCATAGAATGTTAAACCTTCACCTTTAGCACCCTTACGTAATTTTGTAATGTAGTATAATCCAAGTACCATATCCTGAGAAGGTACTGTAATAGGTGCTCCATTGGCCGGATTCAATATGTTATGAGATTGAAGCATCAGCATTTGAGCTTCAAGAACAGCCTCATTACTCAATGGTAAATGAACAGCCATTTGGTCACCATCAAAGTCAGCATTGAATGCCGTACATGCTAATGGATGGAGTTGAATAGCTTTGCCCTCAATCATTTTAGGTTGGAAAGCTTGAATACCCAAACGGTGTAATGTCGGTGCACGGTTTAATAGAACCGGGTGTCCTTTCATCACATGCTCCAAAATATCCCAAATAACAGGGTCTTTGCGATCTACAATCTTCTTTGCACTCTTAACCGTTTTTACAATGCCACGTTCAATCAACTTGCGAATTATAAACGGCTTGTAAAGTTCGGCTGCCATTAACTTAGGTATACCGCACTCGCCCATTCTTAACTCAGGGCCAACGACAATTACGGAACGGGCTGAATAATCGACACGTTTGCCTAAAAGGTTTTGGCGGAATCGTCCTTGCTTTCCTTTTAAACTATCAGAAAGGGATTTAAGTGGGCGATTTGCATCAGTTTTTACCGCGCTAGATTTACGCGAATTGTCAAATAATGAATCAACCGCCTCTTGAAGCATACGCTTTTCATTACGCAAAATAACTTCAGGAGCCTTTATCTCGATTAATCTCTTCAAACGGTTATTACGAATAATCACACGGCGATAAAGATCATTCAAATCCGAAGTTGCAAAACGTCCTCCATCCAAAGGAACCAAAGGACGCAATTCTGGAGGGATTACCGGAACAATACGAACAACCATCCACTCTGGTTTATTGCGACCACGAGAAGCACGAAAAGATTCTACAACTTGTAAACGCTTTAAAGCTTCAGTTTTTCGTTGCTGAGAAGCATCACTACTTGCTCTATGACGAAGCTCATAGGATAAAGCGTCTAAATCTAAACGGGATAACATATCATAGATTGCTTCAGCTCCCATTTTAGCGATAAACTTATTCGGATCTGAATCTTCAAGAAACTGATTATCTTTGGGAAGCTTATCCAAATAATCCAAATACTCTTCTTCGGAAAGTAAATCATACTCCGCTACTTCTCCAGATAAAACACCAGACTGAATAACAACGTAGCGTTCATAATAAATTATAGAATCCAGCTTCTTTGTCGGTACCCCCAACAAATAACCAATCTTATTAGGAAGAGAACGGAAGTACCAAATATGAGCTACCGGAACTACTAATTGAATATGCCCCATTCGCTCACGTCTGACTTTCTTTTCTGTCACTTCTACTCCACAACGATCGCAAACAATGCCTTTATAACGAATACGCTTATATTTACCACAATGGCATTCATAGTCCTTTATTGGACCAAAAATCCGTTCACAAAATAAGCCGTCCCGTTCCGGTTTATAGGTACGATAGTTGATAGTTTCAGGCTTTAAAACTTCACCACTTGAGTTCTCCAAGATTTCCTCTGGAGAAGCCAAGCCAATAGAGATTTTGGAGAAGTTACTCTTTATCTTGTTTTCTTTTCTAAAAGCCATACTTTTATATATAAATGGTAATTGACATTTTTATGTTATTCCAAATTGATGCTTAATCCTAAGCCCCTCAATTCGTGCAGCAATACATTGAGTGATTCTGGTATACCTGGCTGTGGCATTGGTTCCCCTTTTACTATTGCTTCGTAAGCTTTTGAGCGTCCCATCACATCATCTGACTTAATAGTCAAAATTTCCTGCAAAATATGAGCTGCACCAAATGCTTCCAATGCCCAAACTTCCATTTCTCCAAAACGCTGACCACCAAACTGAGCCTTACCACCCAACGGTTGTTGGGTAATTAAAGAGTATGGACCTATGGAACGAGCATGCATTTTATCTTCAACCATGTGCCCAAGCTTTAACATATAAGTAACACCTACTGTAGCTTGTTGGTCAAAAGGTTCTCCTGTTCCTCCATCATATAATCTTGTTTTGCCATATCGCGGGAGCCCAGCTTTATCTGTCCATTCGTTTAGATCATCCAAACTAGCACCATCAAATATAGGAGTAGCAAATTTCACACCCAAATTTTTTCCTGCGCGACCTAAAACAGCTTCAAAAATCTGCCCGATATTCATACGAGAAGGTACACCTAGAGGGTTCAAAACGATATCAACAGGAGTACCATCAGCAAGGAAAGGCATATCTTCTTGCCGAACAACACGAGACACAATACCTTTATTTCCGTGGCGACCTGCCATTTTATCACCCACACCGATTTTTCTTTTCTTTGCAATGTAAACTTTTGCCATCTGAATTATACCAGCTGGAAGCTCGTCACCAATTGTAATTGCAAATTTCTTGCGTTTTAACTCTGCATCAAGCTCTTTATACTTCTTGATATAATTCATGATTAAATCACGAATCAGTTCATTGGTATGTTCATCACTTGTCCAATTACTCAATTGAATAGAGGTAAAATCTAAATTGCTAAAGTCAGAAGCATAGAATTTAGCACCTTTAGCTATCACCTCTGCGCCCATATAGTCTTTTACACCCTCTGAAACATAACTTTCAGTCAAAGCCAATAGCTTCTTGATTAGGATAGACTTCAAATCGGAAGCTTTTGATTCAAATTCGTCATCAATCTTAGGCAATAGCGCTTTATCGGCAAGTTTAGAACTTCTACTTTTGATTACGCGAGAGAATAATCTTTTATCTATTACAACACCTTTCAAAGAAGGTGAAGCTTTCAAAGATGCATCTTTTACATCTCCAGCCTTATCTCCAAATATTGCCCGCAAAAGCTTCTCTTCAGGAGAAGGATCCGATTCACCCTTAGGAGTAATCTTACCTATCAAAATATCACCTGGCTGTATACGAGCCCCAACACGAACAATACCATTTTCATCAAGGTCCTTTGTAGCTTCCTCACTTACATTTGGAATATCAGAAGTCAACTCTTCCATTCCACGTTTCGTTTCACGAACCTCCAAGGAATATTCTTCAACATGGATAGAAGTCAAAAGATCCTCACGAACTACACGCTCATTTAATACAATAGCATCCTCATAATTATATCCTTTCCAAGGCATATAAGCGACAAGTAGATTTTTACCTAAAGCTAATTCCCCCTTTTCTGTGGAATAACCTTCTGTCAAAATTTGCCCCTTAGTCACTCTTTGACCTTTTTCACAGATCGGACGGAGATCAATTGTCATATTTTGATTAGTACGTCTCCATTTTGGAATACGATATTCCCGTAAAGCCGACTCAAAGCTGACGAAATCTTCATCTTTTGTACGATCATACAGAATACGTATGGTAGTTGCATCAACAAAATCAATTATTCCTTCACCCTCAGCCGTAATTTGTGTCCTAGAATCACGAACCAACTGACGTTCAATACCCGTACCAACAATAGGAGATTCGCTTTTCAACAAAGGCACAGCTTGACGCATCATGTTAGACCCCATCAATGCACGGTTCGCATCATCATGCTCAAGAAAAGGAATCAAAGAAGCAGCTATGGATGCTATCTGTTGAGGAGACACATCCATTAATTCAACTTCAGATGGGCTTACAACAGGATAATCAGCATCCTGACGAGCTTTTACTCTATCACGAATGAAATCTCCTTCATCATTTAAAGGAGCATTTCCCTGTGCAATAATTTTGCCTTCTTCTTCTTCAGCTGTTAAATAAACTAATCCACTATCTAAAATATCAACTTTACCATCCGCAACTTTACGATACGGAGTTTCAATAAATCCTAGATCATTAATTTTGGCAAACACACATAACGACGAAATTAGTCCAATATTTGGTCCTTCCGGCGTTTCAATAGGACAAAGGCGTCCATAGTGTGTGTAATGCACGTCGCGCACTTCAAATCCCGCACGCTCACGAGACAAGCCACCAGGTCCGAGCGCAGACATACGTCTCTTATGTGTAATCTCCGCTAAAGGATTAGTTTGATCCATGAATTGAGACAATGCATTCGTCCCAAAGAAAGAATTAATTACAGATGAGATCGTTTTTGCATTAATCAAATCAATAGGAGTGAAAACTTCATTATCTCGTACATTCATTCGCTCACGAATAGTCCGAGACATACGAGCCAAACCAATAGCAAATTGATTGGACAATTGCTCACCAACCGTACGGACTCTACGATTACTCAAGTGGTCAATATCATCAACATCTGCCTTCGAATTTATTAATTCAATTAAATACTTAATGATTTCAATTATATCTTCTTTTGTCAGAACCCTTACGTCCATATCAGTCGTCAGATTCAATTTTTTATTGATTCTATAACGCCCAACATCACCAAGATCATAGCGCTTTTCTGAGAAAAATAAGTTATTTATTACTTCTCGTGCACTAGCATCATCCGCCGGATCAGCATTTCTCAATTGTCTATATATATATAAGACAGCTTCTTTTTCTGAATTACTTGGATCCTTCTGGAGAGTATTATATATGATAGAATAGTCAGATTGATTCTGCTCTTCCTTATGTATAAGAATATTTTGAACACCGGATTCTAATATCAGATCGACATGCTCCGGTTCAATGATTGTTTCACGATCAATAACAACTTCATTTCGTTCAATAGAAACAACTTCACCAGTATCTTCATCCACAAAATCTTCAATCCATGTCTTCAATACACGAGCAGCCAGCTTACGTCCAACTATCTTTTTTAGATTCGACTTGTTAACTTTTATATCTTCAGCTAAATTAAATATTTCGAGAATATCCTTATCATTCTCAAATCCAATAGCACGTAATAAAGTTGTAACAGGCAATTTCTTTTTACGATCAATATATGCATACATTACATTATTGATGTCAGTTGCGAACTCTATCCAAGAACCTTTGAATGGAATAATACGAGCTGAATATAATTTAGTCCCGTTCGCATGAACACTTTGACCAAAAAACACGCCAGGTGAACGATGCAACTGAGAAACAACAACGCGTTCCGCGCCATTAATCACAAAAGTTGCTTTATCCGTCATATAGGGAATAGGCCCTAAAAATACATCCTGAACGACAGTATCAAAATCTTCATGATCAGGGTCTGTACAATATAACTTTAATTTTGCCTTTAAAGGTACACTATAAGTGAGCCCTCGCTCTATACACTCATCAATAGTATAACGCGGTGGATCAATGTAATAGTCCAAAAACTCAAGAACAAAATTGTTTCTTGTATCAGCTATAGGAAAATTTTCTGCAAAAACTTTATACAACCCTTCGTTTCTACGTTTTTCAGGCGGCGTATCTAGTTGCAAAAAGTCTTTGAATGACTTCAATTGTACTTCCAGAAAATCCGGATATTCTAACGGATTTTTAGTTGAAGCGAAATTAATTCTTTGATTTACAGTATTTGAAGACATCTGTTTATGGGTTTGAAGAACTTAATAATAAATATATACACAAAAAGGTTAAGAACCCTCATTNNNNAGGGNTCTTAACCGAANTACCTGATTNACAGGCTAATGTTATTTAAGTTCAACTTCAGCTCCAGCTTCTTCCAATGTTTTCTTCAATGATTCTGCTTCATCTTTAGCTAAACCTTCTTTTACTACGCTAGGAGCACCATCAACCATGTCCTTAGCTTCTTTCAAGCCAAGACCACATGCTTCCTTCACAGCCTTAACAACTTGAAGTTTAGCTGCACCGGCACTCTTCAACACTACATCAAAAGAAGTTTTTTCTTCAGCNGCTGCNGNACCNGCNGCTGCAGGACCAGCAGCAACAGCAACAGCTGCAGCAGCAGGTTCAATACCATATTCTTCTTTGAGGATAGTCGCAAGTTCATTAACTTCTTTTACTGTNAAGTTAACTAATTGTTCTGCAAAAGCTTTCAAATCTGCCATTTTTGTATGATTTAAATTGTTTAATTACTAATTTATTATTGTTTTTATTCAGCTCTTTCGCCAAGTGACTTAAGAACTCCGTGAATGGTGTTTCCACCTGATTGGAGAGCAGAAACGACGTTCTTAGCGGGAGATTGCAACAATGCAATAATATCCGCAATAACTTCATTTTTACTCTTAATACTGATAAGAGCATCCAACTGATCTGCACCAATATAGAAGCTTTCTTCAGCATATGCAGCTTTTAATCCAGGAATACCATCTTTAGACTTATCTTTTAAAAGCTTAGCCGGGATATTTGCAGTATTGCAGAACATAACGGCAGTAGTACCTTTCAGACAAGAATAGAGAGGAGAATAATCCACGTCTAAGCTTTCTAGCGCCTTATGTAATAAAGTGTTTTTTACGACAACCAATTTGATGTCGGATTTGAAACACTCTCTTCTTAAAGCACTTGTAGCAGCAGCATTCATCGCAGTAGTATCTACCAGATAGAAATGACTATACTCCTGAACAGTAGCACCAATTTGCTCAATTATCGTACTTTTATCTTCCTTTCTCATTATAGCTCTTTTTTATTAGATTTCTTCCACTGATTTCGGATCAATTTTGATACCCGCGCTCATTGTACTAGAAAGATAAATACTCTTAATATATGTACCTTTAGCTGCTGTTGGTTTAAGCTTATTCAATGTTGATACAAATTCTTTTGCATTATCGCGAATCTGATCAGCACTAAATGACGACTTACCAATAGAAGTATGCACAATTCCACTCTTATCAACTTTAAAGTCGATCTTTCCTTGCTTAACTTCTCTCACAGCTTTAGCAACATCCATAGTCACAGTGCCACTCTTCGGATTAGGCATTAATCCACGAGGACCAAGCACACGACCGAGCGCACCAATTTTACCCATAATAGATGGCATAGTGATGATAACATCAATATCAGTCCATCCACCCTTTATTTTCTCAATATATTCATCAAGACCCACATAGTCAGCCCCTGCTTCTTTTGCAGCAACTTCTGAATCCGGTGTACAAAGTACTAATACTCGAGTAACCTTGCCAGTACCGTGAGGAAGTGAAACAACACCTCTCACCATCTGATTCGCTTTACGAGGGTCAATGCCCAACCGTACATCGATATCAACCGAAGCATCAAATTTAGTAAAAGTAATTTCTTTCACTAATGCTGAAGCTTCTTTCAGTGAGTATGCTTTCCCTGCTTCAATTTTTTCAGCAGCCAACTTTTGTTTTTTTGTCAGTTTACCCATCCTAATTGAAGTTTATTAATTATTAACCGGGAACTCCCCTTTTACAGTGATACCCATACTTCTCGCTGTGCCAGCAACCATTTTCATAGCAGCGTCCACAGTAAAGCAGTTCAAATCAACCAACTTGTCCTGAGCAATCGTGCGAACTTGTTCCCAAGAAATCTCAGCAACTTTCTTACGATTAGGCTCAGCAGATCCACCTTTAATTTTTGCGACCTCAAGTAACTGAATTGCAACAGGTGGAGTTTTAATTACAAAATCAAATGATTTATCTGCATAATAAGTAATAACCACAGGCAAAATTTTACCTGCTTTGTCTTGGGTTCTGGCATTGAATTGCTTGCAAAACTCCATAATATTAATACCCTTCGAACCCAATGCAGGTCCTACGGGGGGAGATGGGTTTGCAGCGCCTCCTTTAATCTGTAATTTGATTAGTCCAGCAACTTCTTTAGCCATTTTTTTATTATTTTATATATAAATACTAATAAAGAACAGTGCAACGTAACATTTTGCATTATTCTTTTTCAACTTGCATAAAGCCTAATTCAAGCGGAGTTTTCCGCCCAAATATCTTAACCATGACTTTTAACTTTTTCTTTTCGGTATTCACTTCTTCAATAATACCACTAAATCCACTGAACGGACCGAAAATTACTTTTACAGTCTCACCTACCACATAAGGTATATTCAATTCTTCAGTAGCATCTTGAAGCTCATCTACCGTACCAAGTATACGATTAACTTCAGACTGTCGCAAAGGCACAGGCTTATCAGAACCACCTAAGAAACCGATTACATTCGGAGTATTTCTTAGATGATGTGCAACTTCGCCTACCAAGGCAGCTTCAATTAAAACGTAACCGGGAAGATAACTTCTTTCCTTTACAATTTTTTTACCATTGCGAACCTGATACACTTTTTCGGTAGGAATCAATACCTGAGAAACATAATCACCAAGGTCGCTATTTTTAATGTCAGCTTCAAGATACTCTTTAACCTTAGATTCTTTCCCACTAATAGCACGCAGAACGTACCATTTTTTTTCAATCTCAGACATTTAACTTCCTCTTTTTAATGTGGATAAATAATATTTTCCATTAGGTTCTGGAAACAGAAGTCCATCGCAAACACTACCAATGCAATAAGTAGGGAAGCATATAAAACAACTACTGCACTGTTAGAGAGCTCAGAATAAGTAGGCCACGATACTTTATGAACAAGCTCGTCGTAAGTTTCTTTAATATAAGTTACTATCTTCTTCATTTTCACAATATTAGCACGGAAGGAGAGGCTCGAACTCCCGACACCCGGTTTTGGAGACCGGTGCTCTACCAACTGAGCTACTTCCGTAGAAAAAATCAGTCCTTGCAATAATTCGCAAGAACTGATTAAATTATTTTTTAGTCAAGGATTTCAGTAATCTGACCAGAACCTACTGTACGACCACCTTCGCGGATTGCAAAACGCAAACCAACGTTCAATGCTACAGGATAGATCAATTCAACATTGATTGCTACGTTATCACCAGGCATTACCATTTCTGTTCCTTCAGGAAGAGAAATCTCACCTGTACAGTCCATAGTACGCAAGTAGAATTGAGGACGATATTTATTATGGAAAGGAGTATGACGACCACCTTCTTCTTTCTTCAACACATAAATAGAAGCTTTGAATCTAGAGTGAGGTTTAATCTGGCCTGGTTTACAAAGAACCATACCACGTTTGATTTCATTCTTATCAACGCCACGAAGCAACAAACCAACATTATCACCAGCTTCACCTTCATCCAACAATTTGCGGAACATTTCAACACCAGTTACAACTGATTTTTTATCTTCACCCAAACCAAGGATTTCGATTTCATCACCAACTTTCACGATACCAGCTTCAATACGACCAGTAGCAACAGTTCCACGGCCAGTAATTGAAAATACATCTTCAACAGGCATCAAAAATGGTTTATCAACATCACGAGGAGGCAATGGAATCCATGAGTCAACAGCATCCATTAATTCCATAACTTTATCTTCCCATTTTTCAACACCGTTCAAAGCTCCCAATGCAGATCCACGAATGATAGGAGTATTATCACCATCAAATTCGTATGCAGAAAGCAATTCACGCATTTCCATTTCAACGAGTTCCAACATTTCCTCATCATCAACCATATCGCATTTATTCATAAACACAACCAATTTTGGAACGTTTACCTGGCGAGCCAACAAAATGTGTTCACGAGTTTGAGGCATAGGACCATCAGTAGCAGCAACTACAATAATAGCACCGTCCATCTGAGCAGCACCAGTTACCATGTTCTTTACGTAGTCGGCATGTCCCGGACAGTCTACGTGAGCGTAGTGACGATTTGCAGTTTCATATTCTACGTGTGAAGTATTAATAGTAATACCTCTTTCTTTTTCTTCAGGAGCATTATCAATCTGATCGAATGACTTAACTTCTGAAAGACCTTTCTTTGCCAACACAGCAGTGATAGCAGCAGTCAACGTGGTTTTACCGTGGTCTACGTGACCAATTGTACCAATGTTTACGTGCGGTTTGGTACGTGAGAATTTCTCTTTAGCCATAGCTTTACTTGTTATTTATTTGATTAATAATCAGCTTTTCATTTTTATGAGCTGTTACCGGGACTTGAACCCGGGACCTCTTCCTTACCAAGGAAGTGCTCTACCACTGAGCTATAACAGCAAGAGAAAAGAAAGTGGGCAAAGATGGATTCGAACCACCGAAGGCGTAAGCCAGCAGATTTACAGTCTGCCCCATTTGGCCACTCTGGTATTTGCCCTTCTAAAATAAGGCACTTTTCCCCCACTTTTTGAGCCTCTTGTCGGATTCGAACCAACGACCCCGAGATTACAAATCACGTGCTCTGGCCAACTGAGCTAAAGAGGCAAAACTCAAAAAGATGCAACCGTTACGTCCCACATGAGCGAAACGGCTGCAAATTTAGAGATTTATTTTTTCCCCACAAAATTTTAGCAGATTTATTTATTACGTTGTTTCTCCTTATATTTAACCAACTGCTTTTCGAGAGCTTCTATGCTTAAATCAACCGCTTCCTCAAAAGTATCACAGATTTTACTTGCATAAAGTTCACCATTAGGAATTGCAACCACAACACCCACTTCTTTGTTTGCAGCGGTTTCAGGCTTAACAACTTTCAACGACACCTCCACTTTCTTTATATCATCGTAATACTTCTCCAATTTTACAACTTTCTTTCGAATAAAAGTGTGCAATTGCTCTGACGCATCAAAGTGAATTGATTGAATTCTTACTTCCATAACTACCTCCATTTTTAAGCTCTGGGATGAGCTTGGTTATAAACTTTTTTAAGCTCTTCGAAAGTCGTATGCGTATATACTTCTGTCGTTGTCAGACTCTCATGCCCCAAAAGTTCTTTAATTGCACTCAACTCAGCATCATGATTCAGCATCGTTGTTGCAAAAGTATGCCTCAAAACATGAGGAGATCGTTTTTTCAACGTCACCACTTTCGATAGATTCCGTTTCACTAAATTTTCCACAACACTACGAGACAACCGCTCTCCGTTTTCTCGAACAAAAAACGCATCAGTCAGACGAACTATAGACGTATTTCTAACATTCAAATAGTCAGCAATCATCATTTTAAGTTCTTCATCAAAAGGTATTAATCTCTGTTTTCTTCGCTTTCCTAAAACCTTAATGAGAGCAGATTCCAGATCGATATCCCTGTCATCCAATCCTATTAATTCAGAAAGACGAATACCAGTCACATAAAACACTGCAATAATCAAACGATCACGAGATCCTTTAAACCCATCTTCAAAAGCCGTTTCATCCAACAGCTTATTCATGTCGGTTTCCTTTAAAAACACCGGTAACTTCTTTTTGTTTTTAGGGCCTGTTACTTTCCGGAGAGGATCTACAGACACTAGATTGAAGCGTAAAAGGTATTTATAAAGTGAACGCAATGCACTCAACTTTCTATTGATAGAAGTAGATGTATAACCTTTATCCATTAAGGACATAATCCACTCACGAACAATATCAGGAGTCACACTTGAAAGTTCAACGGATCCAAATTCTTCAGAAACAAAGTTTTCAAACTGGCATATATCTTCACGATACGCCTTTATTGTTTCTTCAGAATAGTTACGTTCATATTGAAGATTATCGAGAAAAGAGGTTACTGTCCACATACCGTTATGAAATAAATCATGCAACGAATATATGAAAAGAATTCAATAGAATCAAAGGAATTACGAATAATTAATCTTCCACTTGTTGAAGCTTCTGAACATAAACAGCACGCTCCTTCTTAAGTCTTTTAACAACAGAAGGTTTATCAAATTGTTGTCTACTTCTCAACTCTTTGACTATGCCTGTTTTTTCAAATTTTCTTTTAAATTTCTTCAGCGCTTTCTCAATGTTTTCGCCTTCTTTTACGGGTACTACGATCATACTTTTTTTATTAAAATATTAATGGTTTAGAAAATTATATCAAATTCGAGCGGCAAAATTACATATACTTTCTTTATTCACAAAACTTTCATCGAAAAAACAATAAATATATGGTTTAGTGGGCATTGCTTTTTTCGAAAAAGAAGCAATTATGCCAACTCATCAACAATATATTTATGTAAAGTGATTATCTTTGAGGAGATAAATATAACATCAGTTAAAAATGAATCAATCTATAAGCATCCGGATACAAACCTTACAAGAATGGTTGAAGGGAAAGAAATTAGAAGCAATCATCATACCCACTGCAGATCCACATATCAGTGAATACTTGGCTCCACATTGGAAAATCAGAGAGTGGATATCTGGATTTACCGGATCTGCTGGGACGATTGTTGTTACATTACATGAAGCCGGATTGTGGACGGACTCCAGATATTTTATACAAGCAGAGCAGCAACTAAGCGGCAGTGGGATCAAACTATACAAAGAGGGGCTATCCGAAACTCCCACCATTGCAGAGTTTTTAAGCAATAAACTTAATAGTGGAGACCATGTAGGTATAGATGGGAAACTATTTTCTATTAATCAAGTCAATGAGATAAAGAACAAGCTCAATCATAGAGATATAAAATTGGAAATCACGCCTGATCCAATGAATGAATTATGGAAAGACAGACCTCTTATCCCTGAAACAGAAATTTTCATATATCCCCTTAAATATGCCGGAAAAAGTAGTCAAGATAAAATGTGTATTGTTCGGGAGCAACTTAAAGAGGCTGGCTCCGACGCTATAATCATCAGTGCATTGGATGAAATTGCATGGATTCTGAACATTAGGGGTGGCGACATACATTGCAACCCTGTTGCAATCTGCTATCTCGTTATAACCATGGAGCATGCTCATTTATTTATAAACCCGGTAAAGGTTCCTATAACGTTAAAAAAGTATTTCAGAGACATTAAAGTAGAGCAGCACAACTATTCGGACATTCAAGATTTCCTACGTCAAATCAACATAAAAAAAATTTCAGTCGACCCTGCAAAAACAAACTATTCAATAGCTTCATCCATAAATTCTTTATCCCAAATACAATTGATTCCTTCGCCGATTGCTTTATTAAAAGCGATAAGAAACGAACAAGAGATACAAGGTATACACTCAGCAATGCTACGAGACGGCATTGCGCTAGTGAAATTTCTTAAATGGCTTGAAGAAGCAATATCTCAAGGCAATGTAACTGAAATTACTATTGACAAGAAATTACATGCTTTCAGAGCTCAACAAGACTTGTTTATTGGAGATAGTTTTGATACAATAGCCGGATATAAAGAACATGCAGCAATTGTCCATTATGAAGCTACTCCTGAAACCGACATACTCTTAAAGAAAAACGGTTTTTTACTTCTTGACTCTGGTGCTCAATATCTTGACGGAACAACAGATATCACCCGCACCATCGCATTAGGAGAACTAACCGAAGAAGAAAAAACGGATTACACACTAATATTAAAGGGACATATTACATTAGCAATGGCTATTTTTCCCACAGGTACACGGGGAACACAATTAGACGTATTAGCTCGAATGCCAATATGGCAAAAAAAGATGAACTATCTTCACGGCACAGGCCACGGCGTTGGACATTTTCTAAATGTGCATGAAGGACCTCAGAGCATTCGTATGAATGAGAATCCTGTACCACTACAGATTGGAATGGTGACCTCAAACGAACCAGGACTTTACAAAGTTGGAAAGCATGGCATACGTACAGAGAATCTTACATTAGTAGTTTCTGCTGGAGAAGGAATGTTTGGAGAATATCTAAAATTTGAAACCTTAACTCTTTGCCCTATTTGCAAAAAAGGGATTATAAAAGAGCTACTCACTAATGAAGAAGTTGAATGGCTTAATAATTACCATCAAGAAGTATACGATAAATTAGCTCCGAATTTAGATAAAGACGAGCAAAAATGGCTAAAAGATATAACAAGTAATTTATAAAAAAATGGCATTAATTAAATCAGTAAGAGGATTTACTCCAAGAATCGGAAAAAATTGTTTTTTGGCAGACAATGCAACCATTATAGGAGACACTATAATAGGAGATGATTGCAGCGTATGGTTTAACACCGTATTAAGAGGTGACGTAAATTCTATAAAAATAGGGAATGGAGTCAACATACAAGATGGAAGCGTTTTACACACTTTATATGAAAAGTCGACAATTGAAATAGGAGATCATGTCTCCATTGGCCATAATGTTACTGTGCATGGTGCAAAAATAAAGGACTATGCATTGATTGGAATGGGATCAACAATTCTTGATCACGCCGTGGTGGGTGAAGGAGCTATCGTTGCAGCAGGTTCGTTAGTATTAAGCAACACGATCATTGAGCCAGGTAGTATCTGGGGAGGAGTTCCCGCTAAATTTATAAAAAAAGTAGATCCACAGCAAGCAAAAGAACTGAATCAAAAGATAGCACACAACTATTTAATGTATTCCAATTGGTACAAATAGTTGAATGGTAAAAAGCAAAAGGAGTAACGGACAGGATTTAAATATCTATTTTATTCATAATTCTGTCGGTTGCTCCAGCATTACCAGTCACATAATACCCTGCATTAGTGCCTGTTTCACGTAAAAACACTTCATCGGACAGTAGACGGTCAAGTAATGTACTCAACTCATCATAAGTCGTAATAGAAAAAGCACCTTTTGCTTCTATCAATTGGGTCGCTTCCATAAATTTTTGGTATTTAGGCCCAAAAATAACAGGTATTCCATAAACTGCAGCCTCTAAAGTGTTATGAATACCTACACCAAAACCACCCCCGATATATGCAATCTCTCCATAACGATAGATAGAAGATAGTAAGCCAAAACAATCGATAATTAAACAATCGGCTTTACGAATATTCTTCCCATCCGCCCTGGTATAGCGCACATAGGGGCGTTTCAATTTCCGGATAATCTCCACTAAATGATTTTCATCAATCACATGCGGAGCAATTATCAACTTCAGCCCAGGATGATTATTAAAATATTCAATAAAAAGATCTTCATCAGGTTGCCATGAACTGCCCGCTACAAAAACAAAAGAATCATTTTTAAACATTTCCACCAAAGAAAGATCTTTGGCCTCATCTCTAATCTGCAAAACCCTATCAAATCTCGTATCACCCACTACAGTAACTTTGTTGATTCCTATTTTACCCAAATAGCGTTTAGAACGCTCGTTCTGAACAAATAAATGATCAAAGTCACGTAAGACATTACGATAGGTACCTCCATACCATTTAAAAAATATTTGTCCTCTACGAAAAATAGATGACACGCTATATACCGGCACTTGACGTTTATGCAGCTCATCAAGATAATTCTTCCAAAACTCATATTTAATGAAAAAGGCCATACAAGGATTTGCAATATCCAAGAACTTCTTTACATTTCGAGGCTTATCAAAGGGCAAATAACAAACGACATCAGCTCCACGATAGTTCTTCCGAACCTCATAACCCGATGGAGAAAAGAAAGTCAATAGTATGCCATATTCGGGGTGTTCCGCACGAATTCTTTCAATTAAAGGACGACCTTGTTCAAATTCACCAAGAGATGCAGCATGAAACCAGATATACCGCATATCTTTTTCCAACTGCTGACGTAAAAGCTCATATACGACCCAATGCCCTTTCATCATTTTACGCGGCTTACGGCTGAAAGGAGCAGCCAAATGGACCAAAAGATCATAAAAGCCTATTGCCAAGTCATATAACAACATACTTCCGGGTGTTATTTCAGTATTTCTATTGCTCGTTGCATTCGAGATAAAGTTTCTTCCTTACCTAGAAGCCAAGAGATATCAAACATGTGAGGACCTTTGCCTTCCCCTACCAAAGTCAAACGAAAAGCATTCATAATATTACCTGTATGATAACCTTTTGAAGCAATCCAATCCATGACAATTTTTTCTTGATTTTCAATACCAAAATCATCTATTCCAGCCAGTACTTGCATTAGTTCAGTCATACATTGAGAAGAGTCTTCTTTCCAACGCTTCTGCACCGTTTTTTCATCATAAGCTAAAGGTGCTACAAAAAAGAAGCTCGCTGCATCCCATAACTCACGAACAAAGCTAACTCTATTTTTCATCATTCCCACAACGGTTATGACTTTATCAAAAGGAGCATCCACCCCATGTTCCTCCAATACTGGAACAAAAAGTTTGGCAATCTCTTCATCCGGTTTCATCAGAATATACTCATGATTAAACCAAATTCCTTTTTTATAATCAAATTTTGCGCCGGACTTACTACAATGTTCCAAACTGAATAGTCGAGTAAGTTCTTCTAGTGACATCAATTCTTGATCATTTCCGGGATTCCAGCCTAATAATGCCAAAAAATTGACGACAGCTTCCGGAAGATATCCGGATTCACGATAACCGGAAGATACTTCGCCCGATTTCGGATCATGCCATTCCAGCGGAAAAACAGGAAAGCCAAGTCGATCGCCATCACGCTTACTTAGTTTACCATTCCCTTCCGGTTTTAAAAGCAGTGGAAGGTGAGCAAAAGCAGGCATGGTATTCTCCCACCCAAAAGCACGATATAAAAGTACATGTAAAGGTGCAGAAGGCAACCATTCTTCCCCTCTGATAACATGTGAAATATCCATTAAATGGTCATCGACGATATTTGCCAAATGATATGTAGGCAACTCATCCGCCGACTTATAAAGCACTTTATCATCCAATATAGACGAATTGATCACAACTTCACCACGAATAAGATCATTCACATGGATTTCCTCACCCGGTTCTATTTTAAATCGCACTACATAATTTGTACCACTGGCAATCAATGCAGAAACGTCTTCCTTAGAAAGAGTCAAAGAATTGCGCATTTTCATGCGCGTAGATGCATCATATTGGAAATTAGCTATCTCCGTACGTTTTTTTTCCAACTCTTCCGGAGTATCAAAAGCAATATACGCTTTATTCGATTCTAATAAAATATTGACATATTGTTTGTAGATGTCACGCCTCTCCGACTGTCTGTATGGACCATTTTTTCCACCAACACCAACACCTTCGTCAAAAGATAAGCCTAACCATTTAAATGATTCTACTATATATTCTTCAGCTCCGGGAACAAATCGATTTGAGTCGGTATCTTCAATACGGAGAAGAAAATCACCGTCATTTTGACGGGCAAAAAGATAATTGTATAATGCTGTACGCACACCCCCAATATGCAACGCTCCGGTGGGACTTGGAGCAAAACGAACTCTAACTCTTCTATTTGTCATACTTTGCATTACTTAATTTTAAGACAATCAGTCGGCAAAATTAAACCTTTTTTTCCATACAAGTGTTTTTTTTCGTACTTTTCGCAAAAAAATCAACGGACATGAGCAATATCAGGAGCAATAACCCGTTTTCATATAGAGATTTAATATATAAAGCACTGATCTTTGTATGTACTGTGACAGTTATAGCCTATTTTTTACCTCGTGATAACAGCTTTAACTATCAATTTGACATAAATAAGCCGTGGAAATATGGTCAGTTGATTGCGACTTTTGATTTTCCAATATACAAAGACGAATCCGTTGTAAAGCATGAACAAGACAGCATACTCTCGACTTTTCAACCCTTCTATCAGCTAGATACCAATACTGTTAAAGTCGCTGTATCAAAATTGAGGAACGATTATCAAGACCATCTGAAAAAAATATTGCCATCTGCAAGCTATCTATATTATCTCGAAAAAATGCTATATAGAGTATATCAGACAGGGATAATATCCACAGAAGAAGCCGGTAGGTTAAAGCAAGATAGCACGAGATCCATTGTTATTGTCGAAAGCAAACTTGCAAATCCCAAAGACGTATCCTTACTTTTTTCCACAAAAGAGGCGTATACTTTTATTTTAGGGGCAGATACAATTCATTTTTCACCGGAGATTCTCCGACATTGTTCCTTAAATGAATATCTGATTCCTAATTTAATTTTCGATAAGCATCGCACAGAGACTGCTAAGAAAGAAGTTTTTGACAATTATTCATGGGCTAATGGTATGGTGCTGAGTGGGCAAAAGATAATAGACCGTGGAGAAATCATCAACCAAGAAACATATAATATACTGAAAAGTCTTAAAAAAGAGTCCCTTCAGAGCAATGAATCCATTATTGGTCAAAAAAGACTGGTTTTATTTGGGCAGATTCTTTTCATAGCAATATTCATGCTGTTTTTCATGCTCTATCTTGACCTTTTTCGGAAAGATTATTATGGAAATAAAGGAAGCCTTTCGTTATTGTTTGCACTAATTATGGTCTATTGCGTCATCACATCCTTGATGGTAAGTAATCATCTATTTAACGTTTATGTCATTCCGTATGCAATGCTCCCCCTGATTATACGCGTATTCTTGGATTCACGCACAGCTTTTATAACCCATGTGATTACAATACTCATTTGTTCTGTAAGCCTTCGCTTTCCACATGAGTTCATTCTATTGCAATTATCCGCGGGACTGGTCGCCATTTTCAGTCTACGAGAATTATCGCAACGTTCCCAATTAATCCGTACTGCTATTTTAATCATAGTAACCTATGCAGCCGTTTATTTTTCATTTGAATTAATAACGGAAAACAGTCTTTCCCAACTAAATGCAAGCATGTATATCTACTTCATTGTTAATGGAGTGCTTCTATTATTTGCTTATCCTCTACTTTTCTTACTGGAGAAAATATTCGGTTTTACTTCTAATGTCACCCTTGTCGAACTTTCGAATATAAACAACCCATTGCTACGCCGTTTATCCGAAACTGTACCGGGCACATTTCAACACTCCCTGCAAGTAGCTAATCTTGCCGCTGAAGCAGCAAATCGAATTGGCGCCAAAAGTCAATTGGTACGTACCGGAGCCCTTTATCATGATATTGGAAAAATGGTTGATCCGATTTTCTTCACCGAAAACCAGATAGGAAGCGTAAACCCTCACAAAAACCTCAGCTACGAACAGAGCGCACAGATAATTATAAGCCATATAACCGAAGGCTTAAAGATGGCTGAAAAGAATAATCTGCCAAAAGTCATCAAAGATTTCATCAGCACGCATCACGGACGTGGAAAAACGAAGTATTTCTATATCTCATGGAAAAACGAGCATCCGGGAGAAGAGCCTGATGAAGAGATATTTACATATCCGGGGCCCAATCCTTTTACACGGGAAACAGCTATATTAATGATGGCAGATGCCGTAGAAGCCACTTCAAGAAGTTTATCAGAATTCACTGAAGAGAGTATCAACAATATTGTTGATAAAATTATTGATTCACAAATGGAAGAAGGTTTTTTTAGAGAATGCCCTATCACGTTCAGAGACATCGCAGTAATAAAAGGTGTATTCAAGGAGAAACTAAAAACTATATACCACACACGAATCAGTTATCCCGAATTAAAAAAATAAAATCAAAGCCATGAAAAGCATTCAAGATCAGAAATACTCGGAACAATTCTTTCAAAATAAGGGTATAAAACTTCATGAAATCACTGAATTTTGTTTCATGAAACCATACCAACCGGCGAGGTACAAAAGCCACATAGGAACCAAAGTAAAATATGGTGCCGGAATACTGACTTTATACCTTAGAGGCAACCATGAAAATGCTTTTTCCTTGAAGCCATCGCAACACCCAGAACGTATAATCCGTTATTTATTGGCTAATGGAATTTCTTTTAAAAATTATCATCCCGGTAAGCGGACAATAGAGAGTCTTCCGGAAAAGACCTATAACCGAGCATCTCTATATATGTTTTATTTCTTCGTTCTGTTCCTAACCTTTATAATACTTGCTTTTTGGTCTCTCACATTGGCATCTGAATGGAAGTTTATACCGGGGCTCCTATCATTCAGTGCCGCTCTATATTTCCTAAATATGCTACTTACGCGATTCTGTTATCTTTCCACTTTCGATAAAGAACTCACCATATTTAGCATAGGACGGGTCATTAGTCATCCATACGAAGATATCATTAAAGTCAATTTCGACTTTGCGCGTGAGCAAAATTTTACTCATATCATGGAGCTTTTGGACAAAAATTATAACTACCGTCTCTACTATATAGGCAGAGTATCCCGTAAAGAGTTGGATGAAATAGCAGTTTCATTACAAAACGTCGGCATTGATGCAACCTGCAGCCTTGACCGCGAAAAGCGCTTTTATCAAGACTCTATCCATTAACCAAGAATGAAAACAGCTTTTGAAAAAAATTATCGGACTTTTTCCAAAAGGCCTTTGCAAGCATCTTCTAACAAGTCAAGCACATATTCAAAACCTTCAGCACCTCCATAATAAGGATCTGGGACATGATCAGAATGCGACATTTGTACGCAGAAATCAGTCATACGTCTGATTTTGTTACTTTCTTTAATTGAAGGTGCACGATCCTTAAGATCATCTATATTTCGATCATCCATCCCAATTATTAAATCAAAGTGGTAAAAATCTTGAGTCCTAACAGGTCGGGAACGATGTGTAAGATTATACCCACGACGAGCGGCATGCATGCGCATTCTGGCATCCGGCAATTCCCCTTCATGATATGAAAGGATACCCGCCGAATCAATTATGAATTCATTTTCAATTCCTTCTTTTTCTAACAGCGATTTCATAACTCCTTCCGCTGAAGAAGAACGACAAATGTTACCAAGACAGACAAACAAAATTCTACGCGGCTTATTCATCTCACTATTTTTTACATTTCCCACTCCAATGCTTAATATCCAAACGAATAACCTCCATTCTTGAAAGAGCTTTTTCAGCATAAGCCACACCAGTGTCTTTATACTCCGGAGAGTATTTTCCCACCATAAGTCCCATTGCTTTCATTTTTTCTTCAAGAGAAAGTTGCAAGACAGCTTTGCACTGCAAAATAATACTCTCATAGTTTGTAGTGAACTCTCCCGGTATAATTTGTACAACGCCGACTATACAAAAAGAGACCTCAGGACAAGCTTTAATCGCAGCCAATTTACGCCCGACAGGAGCGCAATGAATAAATATTGATGAGTCACCATCCCATACATAATTCAAAGGCACCCCATAAGCACCTCCTTCAAGATTCTGAATTGACAAAACCCCATATTCTCCATGATTTAATAAATGTATTGCATTTGTCTGATCCAGAAGACAGTTTTGTCTTCTTATTGAACTATTTGAATATTCCATATTGGTATCTAGAAATTACATTGGGTCCACGTCATAGTAGACTATTAAAGACTTGAAATGATCACTTTCCTGCATTTCTTTTTGCACGCGAAGGAGTAATTCTCTGATTCTACTCATAGGAGCATTATATTCTATTTTTAGCATTATTTTGCGAATGAACAAAGTTTGTATGCGTGCTACAGGAGGTTTATCAGGGCCCAAAATCCGGTTACCGAAAACAGCTCGCAACTTTGTTCCCATAGCTTGCGCCATAATTTCCAACAATTGTTCGTTACGGTTTTTCAAATAGACATAAATCAACCTGTAATAAGGAGGATAATGAAACATTTGCCGTTCAGTCAACTGATCGGATACCATGCGCTTAAAGTCATTATCTATAACTTCAGCAATAATAGGATGGGTAATATTTCTAGTCTGCAAAATCACACGCCCTCTTTTATTCTTTCGCCCTGCACGGCCGGAAACTTGTGCCATCAACTGAAAGGCGCGTTCATAAGCGCGAAAGTCGGGAAAGTTCATCATTGCATCGGCATCAAGAATACCAACTACACTAACATGGTCAAAGTCCAAACCTTTTGACACCATCTGTGTTCCGATCAAGATGTTTGTTCTTCCCCGTTCAAAATCCGAAATAATGCGCTCATAAGCAGTACGTGTACGGGTCGTGTCCAAATCCATACGAGCAACAGTTGCTTCCGGAAAAATAACCTTTATATCATCCTCTATCTTTTCGGTTCCAAAACCTCTATTACGCAAATCGGTACCATCACAAGCAGGACACATACGAGGCAACTGAGTCGTATAACCACAATAATGACAAGTTAGTTGGTTCAAGCCTTTATGGTATGTCAAACTCACATCACAGTTTTGACATTTGGGTGTCCATCCGCATGTGCGACATTCTACCATAGGAGCAAACCCACGGCGATTTTGAAATAAGATGACTTGCTCATGTTGCTCCAAGGCTTCACGTACATACTCAAGCAATAATGGCGAAAACGGTCCGTTCATACGCTTTTTTCTATTCAACTCCTTTATATCCACAGGGATGATTTCGGGGAGTCGGATATCCTTATAACGCTCATGCAACGTTACCAATCCGTACTTACTTGAAGTAGCATTATGCCATGATTCAATGGAAGGAGTAGCCGTACCCAGAAGGGTTTTAGCTCCATACATTGAAGCTAACATGATAGCAGCATTACGGGCATGATAACGTGGAGCCGGATCTTGCTGTTTATAAGTATTTTCGTGTTCTTCATCAACGATGACAAGCCCAAGCCGACTAAAAGGTAAGAATACCGAAGAACGTACGCCCAATATGATATCATACGACTTATCCGTCAGTTGCTTTTGCCAAATCTCTACCCGTTCAGCATCTGGAAATTTGGAATGATATATACCCAGTCGGTCTCCGAATACGCGTTGCAATCGATCGGTTATCTGGGTAGTAAGTGCTATCTCGGGCAAAAGATATAGTACCTGCTTTCCCTGACGAATCATATTCTCTATCAAATGAATGTAGACCTCAGTTTTACCACTTGCAGTCACCCCGTGCAACAAACAAACATTCTTCGATTTAAAACATGATAGTATCTCTTTATAGGCTCGATCTTGATGTTCATTAAGGGCATTTACGGGAGATAACGTTGCGTTAATATCCTGCAGACGAGCTACGTCCTGCAAGTATGTTTCAAAAATATGTTTTTCGCACAAAGCATTGAAAACAGCTGGGGAAGCGCCACTACGCTGGAGTAATTCTTTCTTTGTAACTTCTTTGAATTGATCGGAGAGCCCATCAGCAGCCAATAATCCGGACAATTCAATATATTTCATGAGCAAATCCAATTGTTTAGGTGCTCGTGATAATTCATCAAACAAAATTTTTAGCCGCCGTTCATTCATCATGTTGCCAGTCAAACGCACACGGTTTTCTGTCTTTGGCTTATAGGTTCGCTTCAATTCCTCTTTCACAAATAAAGCTTCTTTATCCAATAGAGACTTTACGATCGGCAATACATTCTTTATTCCACTATCTTTTTCCAATCGGGTCACTGTCTGCTCCGGCTCAGTCAAAAGCAAACGAAGCACCACATTTTCTTTTTCCGTCAAAGGAATTTCCGATTCAAAATCAGGATTATAGACCACCACTGTTTCGCTCTCAAGTTTCAAGCCTGAAGGCAAAGCGGCTTTATATACATCGCCAAGAGTGCAGAGATAATAATCGGATAGCCATTCCCAAAAGCGAAACTGTTCTTCAAATAAAATAGAGGATTTATCCAATACAGAAACCACTGGCTTCACCTCATAACCTTCGGGAGCAGATTGATGTATGCCACTTACAATTCCCGTATAATACTTCTTCCGACCGAAAGGAACAACCACCCTGCAACCCACACATAAAGTATCCTCCCATTCTTGTGGCAGAGAATAAGTAAAACACCGAGGCAAAGGTAAGGGCAATATGACATCCACGAATTTATCCATACGTGAGGCAAAGATAAGAAGAAGTATGCAAAACACACTCTCGGAATTTTCGAAAAAACGAAATGTTTCAAAGCAGGACAAACATATTCAAAAAAGAAGCGGATTGCTTGTTTAGCAACCCGCTGAATATATTATCTCAAAAGCAAAAGACACAACCTATAAGAAGCGTCTAATTAAAAAATGTATGCAGCAGATATCTGCCAAGTCTTCGTTTTCCCATTTCCATCAATGGCGTCTTTTGTATTTTTCCATGTAAAGCTATCACCCATAGGGATTTGATAATTAACTCCGACTTGCAAATGTCTCAACAACTTAAGACCAGCACCCAAATTCAAACCCACTTGAGCTGTTTTCTTCGTTATATCATAATCCGAAAATGTTTTGTCTCCGGTAAAATCGAAGAAGAAATCGGGACCCGCAGCAAAATAAAGCCCAAAAGCACTCCCCATTCCAATCGTATACTTCAAGTTGACCGGTATTTCTACCCCTGTCTGTTTTAAGGTATTATCACTGAGCTCAGTTTTTCTCTGCGAAAACAGCAAAGCTCCATCAACACCTAATCCAATTATAGGAATAGTTAATTCGGCCATCGGACCAACAAAGAAACCGGTATTATTATCCTTATTTCCTTTATATCCGCCATCAACATCTATTTTAGAAAGATTCACACCGCCTTTCACACCCCATTTAATCAATTGTGCCTGAACAGGTATAGCCATTGCCAGGCTACATACGCCTATTAAAAATACACTAATAATTTTTTTCATAAGTCTTTTGTTTTATTTCCGTGACAAATATATGAGTTTTACACTTAATGAAACAACAAGTCTTTTTCTTTTTTGTTCAGCCCAACAACGTGGGCAATAAAGATATCGTAGTCAGATGAATTATAAAAATCACTCACTAAAACAGACAAAAAAAGAATAGAAAAATTCAAGATAACAACAAAAGATACTACCTTTGCAAAAGTATGTGATACTATGGTAGCCTATGCTTTTCCTTACACAAGGAAAGATGCCGGAGTGGTCGATCGGGCCGCACTCGAAATGCGGTGAACGGGCAACTGTTCCCAGGGTTCGAATCCCTGTCTTTCCGCGATTTCTTGAAGATAGAAGCCTGCAAATTCAAATTTGCAGGCTTTTCTTTTATTAAGATACGAACACAAATTCGGAATTTGTGCTGATCTACGGTTGAAGATAAAAGCTACCTCATCCTTATCAATGAACAGATAATCTTTTATCGACAGTAAAATCATCATAGAGATATACTAAACCCATCACACGGGTTTAGATAATCTTCACTCTTTTAATTTCCACAAGTGTAGGAGGCTCATTTACGTTTGGTAAAGGCTGATGGATAATAACCAATGTGTTATAAGCAACGGCATCCGGTCTTACAACTTTGGATTCACAGAAAAAAGCATAATTGGTACCATTTACAATCTGAGTAGCCACTGCCAAAGGAACATGTTTAGCTCCTACAAGAGGTGCTAAAACTTTTTCGAACAGATGTTTTTCATCCGAATTCAATAACCCGAAAGCGGTATAACCACCTTCAACAAATGCGTTTTCCATAATTTAAAATTTTAAATTAAACATTATATATAAAAACACCACAAAACGGTTATCAAAACGTACGCTACAAATCATCATGCATATGCATGTCTTTTATAAAACAATTAATTTTCTTATTTGTTTTATAAATCAATGTTTACCATAAAATATATTATCACAACACCATTTCACACACAATATATTAATATACAATTATATAAATAAAATATTTAAATTCAAACACAGATAAACTGAGACAACAAATAATGCAGCATACATCAAACAATATTATCAATATAAAACATATATACTAATATTGAGAATCAATGTTCTCTTGCATGGAAGGAACCGACATTACTTCTCTTTTATTTACATCAAATAAGAATCGCAAATAAAAGCCACCTTACATTTATTTTTTCATCCACATCGGGTTAAGCCTCAATATCTGTTGATGAACGGGGCAGTCTTCGTCATGAGCACCTTTAAGGTAACCGATACTCATCAAGAATTCATTGACAATCTCCCCACCTGTAAACTTAAACGTCTTTTTAAAGATTTTCATCCACTCATCTCTTGTCTTAGGATGATGGTGCTCCAACCATTTTTCAAAACTACCATACTCTTCTTGCAATAGAAGAAGAGCTTTAGCATTCTCAATTGCAGCATTTATTTTAAGTTTATTGCGTATAATTCCTGGGTCATTCAACAACCGCTCCCGATCAACCTCTGTATAAGCAGCAATCTTTTGGATATTGAAATTATCATAAGCCCGGCGAAAACCATCCTCTTTTTTTAGAATAGTTTCCCAACTTAAACCAGCTTGGTTAATTTCGAGAATCAAACGTCCAAACAATTCATTGTCATCATGAATGGGAAAACCATAATGAAAATCATGATATTTTTTATGCAGACTCTTACTAGGTTCTGTCATATTGGGAATATAAGTACAATAGCTCATTATTCAAATAGTATAAAACAGAAATCATTATCTCAATATAAAGAAGCAATAGCAGGAACACAGATAAAAAAAAGAGAAACGTACAAGACATTCCTCTCTTCAATAACCATATTAATCTTGCCAATTATTTCTTATCAGCAGCCTTCTTTGAAGTAGCTTTCACATCAGCCTTCTTATCACAACATTTCTTGTCATCGGCTTTCTTGTCACAACTCTTTTTATCACCGGCTTTAGCCTTATCACAGCACTTCTTATCGCCGCCTTTTTTGCAGCACTGTTCTGTCTTAGCCTTAGAATCTTTAGCAGCATTCTGAGCATTCACTGTACCGAAAGCAACCATTGCAAAAGCAAAAGCCGCACATACCATAAACTTCTTCATAAGAATCCTTTTTTTAATTAGTATTATCAATCAAAAAACTCGTTAAGAGTAACAACCTCCTAAGAGCAATTAGTTCAAAACAAATATATGATTAATTTCCAAATAATGCAATAATACTAATACCAACTTGGGTTAAATGATTTTAAAGTACATATTTACTCTTCAACTCCTGTACCCCCATACCTGTAAAGTAATCTTCTACAAAGTCCCAACGTTGATCATCATCCATTTTACTCCCGAAAAACAAAGTAAACAGCTCGATCTGTTCCTGAAAAATCCGTTCGTTTTCATCCAAAATAAGGCTGCGGTACTCGTTGGAGTCCACTACCTGCTGCAAACGTTCCGGATTATCAATATGCACTTCCACACAAGGAGTTCCACCTCCTTCTACACTGAAAGACAGACTATTCAGCATGGAGAGCAGATTAAGCAGCATATTCAGATCGGAGAAAGGAGTGCAATAGAATAGTAAACGTTCCCCTTTATAACCCACAATCCGTTGGGAGAACAACTTCTGATAACGCGAAAGCAACAAGTCAAAACCTTTGGTTACTGTAAAAGACAAACTATTCTCTTCTTTTTTCTTCACACTGCTAATGTAACTCACACTCCGCCCTTCTTCCGTACGGGACTCGAGTAAGGCACCAATAAAACGTTTGGCGGAAGGCACATCCATATCATGTGCAGCAAACACCGAACGCAGCTCTTCTTCGTCAAAACGCCCTTTTGATTTATAGAGTTTATCAAAAAACAATTGCTTAAGACTACCAAACAAATCATCCATCCGTTGTCGGATAACTGTGGCATCCTCTTTCAGTAAGACCTCATGCTTGCCTACCGAAACCGCCTTTGCACCTTCGACTAAGGTTCCTTTTGAAAGTTTCTGTTTAAATTCCCTATAACCCAGTTCCGGGAAGCATTCTTCCCACAGCTTATCCAAAGAAGCCTGATATACATCGTCCGTATCTTCCACTTTAGTCAGATAGGAAGCATATTGTTTCACAAATAAATCACCTGTCTTATCTTGAATATATCCCTCATTTAAGAGATTTTGTGGTGATACCGACAGCATACTACAATCGAAGCGCTTATTCAAATCATCCTCCAACCATAGCAACGCCGTTTTAATCAGCTGACCAAGCTCAGCTTCATATTCCAATTTATTCTTTAAACGAGGAAGCTTCACCACAAATTCAAAGTCAGACAAAGAAATCAACATCTCCTTTTTCTCCCCTTTCATTCGGTAGACTTCCATCAGCTTCTTCAGTATAAGACTCAATTGCTCCTGAGCTATACTGCCTACCATGTGCAAACGTTTCATATAATAGAAGTCACGCTCATGAAAATCAGTTGCGGCAACACCATGAATTTCGGCATCACGGGCAGCACGACCTATTTCCTGAATATAATCGACAAATGTGCTTGGAGGAGCTACATGGTAAATACGGTCGATATCACTGATATCCACTCCCATACCAAAAGCTTTGGTAGCTACGATCATTTTCTTGCTTCCTTCGGCAAACTCACTTATGATAGCCGCTTTAGCTTCCTTGTCTTTCTTTCCATAGTACGATGAAACCCAATGCCAGTCAGCAGACCTGACCCACGTCTTTAGTTTCATNTCAATTCCACCGGCAAACGGATAATACAGAATCGTCTTATGCCCGTCCAGAAAACCTTCCACTCGTTCAGCTATCACGTGCTGTTTAGCTTTATCGTAAGTTTCCCCTTCTTCAACTAGAAGCGGACAAATGTCAAATCCTATATTTTTTCGTTTTACGATGCCGACATGAAGCGCACAGGGACTCATCTGTAAAGAGCGTATCGTTTCAAAAACCATATCATCACTACCATTGGGATGCCATATTGCAGTAGCTGTAAGGGCAAAAATCGGGAATGAATACCCCAAACTACCCTTTATATTCTTAAGATACCTGCCCAAGAACCAATAATCCACACGAAACTCTTTACCCCAAGTGGTCACAGTATGAGCCTCATCCACAACTACTAAACCGAGGCGTCGTTCCCCAATGAAACGTTTTACGTCATAAGATAACAACAATTCAGGAGATAAATAGAAAAGATCAACTTCCCCATCGCGCACCCGCCGGTACACCTCTTGTTTCTGTTCCGGAGATAAATCGGATGAGGCATAAGCCACTCGCTCATAGCCTATGTCCTGCAGGCTCTCCACCTGATCAAGAATCAAAGCCTTCAAAGGAGAAACCACAACAGTCAGCAAGCCATATTCATGCCCTAGATAGATAGCAGGCAACTGAAACAGCAATGATTTTCCCGCACCTGTAGGAGCGGTCAGCAAAATATTATCATAGTCCGCACCTACTTCTTTCGCCGATTCAGCCGATTGTATCACACTCTCTATGAGCTGCCCCTGAGAGATCCGGATAGTTTCTTTCCCTTTGAAAAGGTCGGCATACACTTCCAGTTCGCGAAACTGTTCATAACCATAAACACTCCTCAATAACTCACGCACGCTTGCTCTTTCCTCCTCAGGCAGGATAGTTTTTTTAATTTCAGGTAGAAGATGCGACATTTTATAATATTCTTAATACATAAAAAGAAAAAGAAGAGGCAATCTTCCAACCCATAGCATTCAGGTCTTCAGACTACCTCATTATAAATTAAAACCGACCGTTGCAACGGCAGGGTTAAAAAGCGTATCAATACTCCTCCTCGTTGAAGAAGAAATCCTCTTTGCTTGGATAATCGGGCCAAATATCTTCGATACTTTCATAAATCTCGCCTTCATCTTCCATTTCCTGTAAATTTTCAATCACTTCAAGCGGAGCACCCGAACGCATGGCATAATCAATAAGTTCATCCTTGGTAGCCGGCCAAGGCGCATCTTCAAGCTTAGAAGCCAATTCCAATGTCCAATACATAGTAAATCAAGTATTAAAATTGTGAATAATTAAATACAACTTTCTAATTTTTCGGCAAAAGTATAACAAAAAACGTCACTTGCAACTATTATTCCAAAATATTTCATCTTTTTTCTCATCATGGTTAATTTTCCTAGACAAGACAAACAAATAGTCTGACAAACGGTTGACATAAGCCAATAATTCTGAGGCTATTTCAGCCTGCTCTGCCAAGACAAGAATCCGACGTTCCGCACGCCTGCAAACCGTCCTACAGATATGAGCAACGGCTGCAGCACGACTTCCCCCCGGAAGGATGAAAGCTCTTAAAGGCTCGAGTTCATTTTCCATTCTATCAATTTCTTTTTCCATACATTCCACGTCGTCTACCGAAAGGATGCTTGCAGGGCGAGGTTCCATTTTTTCGCGATCGGTGGCCAGATAAGAGCCGACACGAAACAGACGGTGTTGTATTCCTTGCACGAAATTCCGTTCTTCACCCTCGGGAAGATAAGTCAGCAACAGTCCCAGATGGGAATTAAGCTCATCCACAGTGCCGTAAGCTTCAAGCCGGACATGCGTTTTGGGGACTCTCGTACCTCCTACCAGCGAGGTAGTACCTTTATCTCCCGTTTTTGTATATACAAGGCTCTTTCTCATAATCCTATGTTGTTTTGATTAAAATTAGTCCATTAATACCAAGTACAAAACTGAAACGTAAAAAGCCGGTCAGAAGTTGACAATATAGGCTTGTTTTATTTTGGTTTTATCAAAAAACAGAATTCCAAGATCATATAAGTCGAACGAGATACCCGTCCGTTCATCCTCACGCATACGTTTCCAAAGTTCCCTCATTCCCCTTGAATAATGAATGCCCTCCACAACAAATACCGATTTACCGGTGACACGTGAGGCACAAATATCAAAAACATTCTCTACAAACGCGGGACGGCGATAATCATGCAAATAAAGAAAATCGATGGAAGTGCCGCTTTCAAGGAATAATTCGGAGAGTTCCGACGCAGCCGTATAGTCGGCAGATGATTTAGCCGCCTTCAGATAAAGCGAAGAAGCTGCAACAGTACCGGCATCAATTACGGCAGACGGCTGAGCATAATTCACCAACCGGAATAACAGGCGCTTTACCTTTTTAGACTCCGAACACCAATACCTTCCTTTTTGCGGGGCGAGTTTTTTCTGCTCTTCGATCAGTTCCTTATAGCAATAATAAGGATACTTCTCATAAATAACCTGGGTAATCAGGTTAAATGCAAAAGGAGAATGCACCCCATATCCGCAACGATGGCGGAAACGGTATAGCCAGACGAAAGGGCGTTTCAAGGTAAACGTGATACGATTCATAGCATCCACAGATTAAATAGCCTGCAAAGATAACCAAATCTCCTCACATTGGTATTGCATTTAAAACTGAAACCTTATGCAGATCTAGTGTAATTGGATGTTAAGGGGATATTAAATGCTCCTCCATATATTCTTTGGGAGATACTCCATAAACTTCTTTAAATGATGTGGAAAAATGAGACAGATTAGTATAACCTGTTGCATAAGCGACTTCAGAAACCGTTAGTTTTTTTTCTTTTAATAGAGTAGCAGCCTGCTGCAAACGGATATTCCGGATAAATTCCCGCGTGGACAGGTTAGTGAGCTCCTTTAATTTCCGGTGAACATGTACACGGCTCAATCCCACATTAGAAGCCAACATCTCTACACTCAGATCCGGGTTGGACAAGTTCTCATTAATAACCTTCATGATCCTACTCATTAGAATTTCATCAGCAGATCTCATAGAGATTTTTTGTAATTTATCCTCTTGCTGCTGAGCACCACTAAATTTATTACGCAATAATTTACGATTGGAAATCAGATTGGCAATCGTACTCTTCAACAACTCCGTATTAAAAGGTTTAACCATATAGGCGTCCGCCCCGATTTCCAGCCCTTCCACTTTATCCTCTTGGGTAGACTTCGCAGTCAATAATATTACAGGTACATGGTTAACATTTGCATTCTGCTTTATCTTACGACATAAGGTCATTCCATCCATTTCAGGCATCATTATATCACTGATGACCAAATCCGGTGTATCAGCTAAAATAATGGAATAAGCCTCTTTCCCGTTTTTGCAAGTCATAATCCGATATTCACTTTGCAATTCTTCTTTCAGGTAAGTTTGTATCTCTTCTTCATCTTCCACAATCAGCAAACGCATCCGGGTCCTGGACTTAACCCCTCCTTTTCTGTGCTCACCCGCCTCCTCTTCCACGAACTCTTCCTCAAGCTCACGCCTCTCCGGACTTGCCAAAGCGACATGAGACTCAACATTTACCTCTATATCTTCCAATTCGTCGGCACGGAGATGCATGGATCCCAGTGGAATACGTATGATAAAACGGCTCCCCACAGCATCCTCGCGATTTTCAGCCCAAATAATGCCATGATGCAATTCTACTAATGAACGGGAAAGATGCAAGCCAATGCCTGTGCCGAAATTGGATTTCGTTACATCATTATTTATTTGGTAGAAACGCTCAAATATTTGTTCTATCTCATCCCTGTCAATACCAATACCACTGTCAATCACCGTAATCTCAAAATATTCTCTCAAAGCATCTTTACGCATGGAATCTTGTCCGGTAGAAAGCAAGACCTTGATTTCACCCTGTTCCGGAGTATATTTAAAGGCATTGGAAAAAATATTCATCAGAATTTTATCAAAGTTATTCAAGTCCACCCAAACTTTCAATTGAGACATTGCATGTTCAAAAGTAAACCGGATATTTTTTTTCCTGGCCAAATACTCAAAAGTCAACATAATATCATCAATGAATCCCACCATGTCCGTCTCCCTGAATCTCATGTGCATCTGCCCCTTATCCAGCTTACGGATATCCATTAATTGGTTAATCAGACGAAGAATGCGCTGGGCGTTACGATAAATCATCAAATATGTTTTGTGCAGATTATCATCCTTTCTATCAGCCAATAACTTTTCCAACGGATTGATGATTAGTGTCATCGGGGTACGTATCTCATGCGAAATATTAATAAAGAACTGCAATTTAGCTTCATTCAGTTGTTCTGCATGCTCCCGCTTCATCATTTCACGACGATGCCGCATACGAGATAAAATATAATTCACAACACCCAACAAGAGCAAAGCAAATAGAAATACATACATACAATATGCCCACCACATCTGGTACCAGGGAGGGGTAATCAAGATTTTTATAGTGCGTACATCAGAATAATTGCCATGATTCAGTGCCCGTACCTGAAAAGTATACCTCCCCGGGGGAAGGTTATTATAAGTCACTTTATTTACTCCGGGTTCAGTACTGAGCCATTGGCTGCTCAACTCCTCTACCTTGTATTGATAAGAAATTTGCTCCGGATTGTTATACTGCAAGGTGGAAAATACAATGCTAAATGTATTATCCCGGTAAGATAGCTGAAATAAATTCGCATCCAACACAGAAGTATATATGACAGGTTTCCCGCCCGAACGGATGCCTTTATGAACCGATTGGTTAAATATCAGGAAGTCAGTAATCCAGACTTCTGTGTTTTTCAAGTTATTTCCAATCGTATTCGGTTTAAAACTGGTAATGCCGTTAATGCCGCCAAAATAAATTTTACCTGTCTTATCCTTATAATAAGCACCATGCGTGAACTCATTCCCCTGTAAACCATCACCTGCATAATAATTAATAAAACGATTGTTTGCTACATCATATTTACATATCCCCATATAAGTACTAATCCATATATTCCGTTTATCATCTTCACAAAGTCCGCATATCACATTATTGGGTAACCCATCCTCCATGGTAAAGCTTCTCATTTCCTGCGTTTTCTTATTGAAGCAATAAAGTCCGTCCGTAGTACCCGCCCAAATATTTCCGACATGATCTTCCATCAACGCATATCCCACTTGGTCTTCAATCAATGCATTAACATGCTTGTAATTGATAAAACTGCCGTTAGCCGGATTGAAACAACTGATGCCCTTGTAATGCCCTAACCATATAAGTCCTTCACTGTCACATAGAATATAGTTTATCCAGTCATTAGCCAATTCATTCCGGGTCAGATTACCGGTTTCCTTTTTGGAAGACTCGTAATGCTCCAGCTTTTTAGTAATCAGGTTATATCGGTAAAATCCGGAGCCGAAAGTTCCGATATAGAGATTCTTATGCCGGTCTTCCGTAATAGCATATATCTTCTTGTTGTCAATAGGCAACGGATACTCACATTCTCCAGTTTTCCGATTTAATCTTGCCAACCCCTGCGGTGTATAGGAGCCCATCCAAAAGTTTCCCTCTGTATCTTCATACGTACACATAATGGTGTTGGCAATTGAGCGGGAACTGTTATCAGGCTCATAATGACGTATTTTCTTTCCGTTTACATCCAGTTCAAATACTCCTTCATTATCCATACCAACCCATAAATGGCGGTTACGATCCTGATAAATAGACATAACAGCCCCCCGACCGATAGGGTTATAATGGATAGACCGAGCCCCATAATATTCAAATGGATTTTCTTGTTTTGGAATTAAAACGACCCCTCTCTGGTAAAGAGCCAGCCACAAGTTTTTATCCCGGTCTTCCAGAATAGAATGTATTTTCCCCTCCGACAAGTCCAATGGAGCGGAGTTTATTGCATAGTCTTCAACTTTTCCGGTAACCCTGTTAAATGTCTTCAATCCCTGTCCATCAGTACCAATTAAAAGCCGGTCATCAACCAACGCCATACAGTAGATCGACAAGGCCCCACTTCCCGAATAAGGAATAGGAACAAAGTGGTTCTTCGCCCGGTCATACCGGAACAAGCCTTGCTTTTGTGTACCTATGAAGAGATTGCCGTATTTATCTTCTATGATGGAAGAAATGTTATTGTCATTCAGCGTAGAATTCTTGAAAACGCTAACTTTTTGCGTCGATGGATAGTAGCACAATAGCCCGTATCCTTCCGTACCAATCCAGATGTTATGGTGGGAATCTTCATAAATGCTATAATGGAAATTATAATTAACTTGCTTCATGATAGCTTCCACGGAGATTGCTTTTTTCAAATCACGTCCTAACTTAAATATTCCCTGACCGGACGTCACTATCCATATTTCACCATTATGCAATTCCTGCATTTTGGTTATATGGGGAAACACCTGCTTGCCCTCACGTATCATCGGTATCTTCCTGAATGAATCTGTCTCCCGATCATATTTCACCAGACCATTGATACAACCCACCCATAAATTCTGCCGGCTATCCTCAAAGAGCGTACGTACATAATTGTTTTTCAAGGAAGTAGAATCCCCTGCCACATGCTTGTAATTTGAAAAGCGCAACCCGTCAAATCTTCCGAGCCCGTACTCGGCCGCTATCCAGATAAATCCCCGTTTATCCTGAAGAATCTGGTTGATCAAGCTACTGGATAACCTGTTATTGGTAGAATAGAATTTACCGGTTTGTGCTCCGACCTGTGCCAAACAACACCAACCGACTAAAACAAGAAAGACTCTCCGTAAGAATATTTTCATAGCATCATAAGTAAGTAGTACAAAGATAGTAGAAAAATGGGAAAATATAACATGGTGAGAAGGTGATTATCATGTTGATAGGCCCTTAAATCATGATAAAAGTATATAGGCAACGCCTGCAAAACATTTTGTAACATACGGAAAAGTCACGTTACCCTAAAAGGTAACATCGGTAACATTTCCTAAGCAACTTTTAAAAGAAATCACATACTTTTGTCTCAGTTCAAAAACGATATTTAACCATTTAATTTAATAACATGAAACCAAAAAAAGAAAAGCACGCTTTTATATCTTTGTTAAAAGAGAATATTATTGTTATTCCATTAAATTAATTTTATTATGAAATGCACAATTTATTATTTTAAGCCTCTAGGGCTTTTATTCTTTTTATGCCTGATACCTCTATGGGCGTTTACACAAAACATTACAGTGAAAGGAGTGGTAAAAGATGTTATGGGAGAGCCAATTATCGGTGCAAGCGTTATGCAAAAAGGAACCAGTAACGGCATTATCACAGACCTTAACGGTAGTTTTTCCCTGAACGTACCTGCTAACGCCACAATTGCCATATCATTTGTGGGTTACAAGACGCAAGAAATCCCGGTAAGCGGAAAAGCTCAGTTGAACGTTACGCTAAAAGAAGATACTGAAATGTTAGATGAAGTAGTTGTTGTCGGTTACGGACAAATGAAGCGTTCGGATTTAACAGGTTCTGTAGTATCGGTAAACAGTGACGCAATAAAAAAATCAGTAATTACTTCTGTAGATCAAATACTGCAAGGCAGAGCCGCAGGTGTACAAGTGCAAGCCAACACAGGCATGCCTGGCGGTAGTTCTTCTATCCGTATCCGTGGCATTAATTCACTCAATGCCTCTAATGAGCCCATTTTTGTCATTGACGGAGTCATTATAGACAGTTCTACCGGTTCAGGGAGTGATAATGCCTTAGCATCTATCAATCCTTCGGATATTGTATCCATGGATGTTTTAAAAGATGCTTCTGCCACAGCTATTTATGGAGCACGTGCAGCCAATGGCGTCATCATGATTACAACAAAACGAGGTGAATCAGGAACGGCAAATATCACATACGACGGTTACGTCGGATGGCAGGAAATGCCGAAGAAACTAGATATGATGAACCTTCGCGAATATGCCGAACATCGGAATGTACGTTCGGGCAAAGACTATGCAGGCCAAGATTGGGGTATAGTGAATAAGGATAACAATTTTGTACGTCCCGATTTATTGGGTGAAGGCACCGACTGGCAAGATGAGATGTTTTCCAAAGCGTTTATGACCAGTCATAACCTCTCAGCAACAGGTGGCAACGACAAAAATAGTTATGCCATGGGAGCAGGATATTTACAACAAGATGGTATTGCGGTAGGTTCCGGCTTCCGAAGGCTAAATCTACGCGGTACCTTCGATTCCCAAGTGAAAAGCTATCTGAAAATGGGTATCAACTTTGCATTCAGTGAATCAAAACAAAAGTTAACAATCTCAGATGAATCGCTTATCAGAACCGCCTTAATGCAGAGCCCAAATGTGGCTGTTCGGAATGCCGACGGCACTTACGACGGCCCTGATACGGATGAATGGACACAGACCAATCCTGTAGGTTTGGCTATGATCAATGATAATCGTAATGAGAAGATGAATATCCGTGCCAACACCTATGCAGAAGCTACTCTAACAAAAGGACTTACATTCAAGACGGAACTTTCGTTTGATTATGGCATTACGAATACTTATAAATTCGATCCTTCCTATGAATTTGGCGCCATAGTTAATGAAACACGTACAGGTACTTATTCCAAAACATATAATAAGTATTGGAGTTGGAGGAATATAGTAAACTATAATCGCACTTTCGGCATACATAATATTAATGCAATGATCGGGCAAGAAATGCAAAAAAGTAAATGGGAATATCTATATGGCTCCCGTACAGGATATCTATCCAATGCTGCAACCGACTTGGTATTGGGTGACGCCAGTAAAGCTACCAACAACGGAAACAGTGGCGAAAGTTCTATCCTTTCCTACTTCGGACGTTTATTCTATTCGTATAATGATAAATACTTATTGACATTCACTCTGCGTCGGGATGGTTCTTCCAAGTTCTACAAAGACAATCGCTGGGGCTGGTTCCCTTCTGCGGCTCTAGCATGGAAAATTTCTAATGAATCATTTTTGAAAGATAACAGTGTTATTAATAACCTCAAGCTCCGTTTAGGGTGGGGAGCTGTAGGTAATCAAAATGTTGTGAATAATGCTTATCGGGCTATTTACTCTTCTGTTCCTACCACTTGGGGAACCGGTCTGCTTGCAGGGAATACCCCTAACCCGGATCTGAAGTGGGAAACCACCTATTCAAGTAATCTTGGCATCGACCTGAATCTATTCCAGAATAGAATAGAACTCATAGCGGATATCTATTACAAAAAGACAAAAGACTTATTGCTCCAGGTTCCTCTGCCCGCTTACGTAGGAACATCAAGCAGCCCTGGCGCAACCGCTGCTCCGTGGAAAAACATTGGTTCATTAGAAAATAAAGGTATCGAGTTGACCTTAAATACTGTAAATATAGACAAGAGAGGTTTCCAATGGAGAAGTAATTTCGTCTTCTCCATGAACCGCAATAAAGTAAAGGAAATGGATACTCCTACCAGTTTGATAGATAAAACCAATCAAACAGGTTCTACAATTACAATTCTGACTCGTACGGCAGTAGGGCAACCCATAGGTCAGTTCTATGGCTATAAAGTCATTGGACGTTTCGAGAAAGCAACAGACTTCTACTACAAAAACACAAATGGGGAAGTTACTCCGGTCGCTCTCCCCGAAGGAATGAGCATTGCTAAAAACAGTATGTGGATCGGCGATTACATTTTTGAAGATATAAACAAAGATGGTGTCATTAATGAAGAAGACCGTAGCTATATTGGTAATCCGGAACCAGACTTTACTTTCGGTATTGGCAATAATCTCTCTTATAAAGGATTCGATCTGGGCATTTATTTAAGCGGATCTGTCGGTAATGAAGTTGTGAACTGGGGACGCCGGGAACTGGAAGATTCACACGCCAACAATAATCTGTTGAAGAGTGCCCTTAATTATGCACAACTCGGTTTGATTGATCCGAACGGACCCGATGACTACCGCAACGTACAGATTATTGCCGGTGACAAATATGCCTGTCGCATGGCCGGTTCAACCAAGACTAATGAATCTAATTACCGTTTTAGTAATTTATATGTAGAAGACGGATCATACCTCCGTATCCAATCCATTTCGTTAGGATATACTTTTCCACGTAAATGGATGCAACCATTGGGAATACAGAACTTAAGAGTGTATTGTAATCTACAGAATGTTTATACATTCACCAAATATAATGGTATGGATCCGGAAATCGGTTCTGCAAACCAGGACGCTCTACTAACGGGGTTCGATAATTATCGTTATCCTTCACCAAGAATTTACACTTTCGGATTGAATTTGACTTTCTAACCTCTTAATAATTGATAATATGAAAACAAGTAAATATATATACTCCCTTATGCTGATAGCTTCTCTGCTGTTTACAGGATGCAGTGATTTCCTGGATTCAACAGATAACTCTAACATTGCCGGAGATAATTTCTACCTAACCGAAGAAGACTGTAAAGCTGCAACTGCCCCTTTATATAGTAAAGTCTGGTTCCACTTCAATGACAAATTCTATTACGGAATGGGAGATGGACGCGGTTATAATCTCCGTGCCCCCTATTCCGATTATATCTATCCATTCACGGATTTAAATGAAAGTGGATTGACTGGCCCATTGGTACAAGCTTGGGAGTCCTTTTACATTGTGGTTCAACAGGCAAACAAGGTGATCAACGGTATCAACAGTGGTAGCATGAGTGAAAGCGTCAAGCCACAGTATATTGCGGAAGCTCGTTTTATGCGCGGTGTATCCTACTATTATCTAACGATGTTGTGGGGCAATATCATACTAAACGAAAACTCTGATGAACTGGTAAACAATCCGATTGTTGCTCCAAGTTCAATATCCGATGCGTTCGAATTTGTGATGCGCGACTTGGAATATGCGGCAAAATATTTACCTGAAACATCTTATGCAACCGGTCGTGTAAATAAGTATAGTGCTTTTGCGATGCTCTCACGCGTATACCTGACTTATGCAGGATACAGTGATAATCCGAACAGTGGCTCCCGTAACGCAGAATATTTAGAACTGACAAAAAAAGCTGCCATGAAGGTTATCGAGAACAAGAGTTTCGGTCTGATGAGTAATTATGCTGATTTATTTAAAATAGAAAACAATAATAATAATGAAACCCTATTTGCATTGCAATGGGTAACCAATAGTACTACTTATGGAGAATCAAACACCATTCAAAATTATTTCGCCTATGGGTCAGACGTCACAGGTACTGACCGTGCCTGGGGAGGTGCTACTGTAGCACAGCCTAACGTAATTTGGGAATACGAACAGGGAGATACACGCAGAAAAGCAACCTGGATGGCTTACGGTGATTATTACCCGGAGCTAATGAGTGACAAAGGTGGTTTGACCTTTGAATACTCACAAACCCAATTGAATTGCAAAAAATATGTATGCGGTTCCAGTAAGGACAACGCCTCAATCACTTACGGAAACACTCCTATCAATACTTACATGATCCGTTTGGCAGAAGTGTATTTAAATTATGCCGAAGCTGCATTCGGTACAAATATATCTTTAACTGCCACTAAAAGTGAAGATGACACAAAAGTTACTTTAGGAACTAACGTAACATGCAACGATCCGATTGCTTTCGAGCTCTACAAAGCAATACGCACCCGCGCCGGGCTATCAACAAACGGAACTTCTTTTACTTTTGACGATCTGCGTCGTGAACGTCGTTTGGAGCTTTGTTTGGAAGGTCAATACTGGTATGATATGGTACGTTGGGCATATTATCAACAGCAAGCAGTGTTAAATTACATCACCGGTCAAAAGCGCAATACCAACATTCCGGTACTCTGGGATGAAACAACAAAAACTCTATCCGAAGATACGAGCAAAGACCGTACTCAACGCTCGGTAGGAGATGTACAAACCAAAATTTTCCGGCTTCCCTATCCCGAATCAGAGACAGTACAGAATCCCTTACTTAAAGGTGATCCCATCCCATATACTTTCACCGAAAACAGAATAACCGATTTGTTTAACGAATAAAAATGATACAATGAAAAAGACATATTTCCCTTATACCATAAAGGCATTAAGTGTTCTGTTAGCCGTCTTTATCTGTACATTTGTTGCCTTCACAGCATGTGATGACGATGACAAGAGCAGTGGTACCAAAATTAATATTACAGGCATTTATCTGGAAGATGCAGCTTCAACAGTAACTGATAGAAAAGTTGACTTCGCACGTTTAGGGCAATTAATTCGCATCGAAGGTTCCGGTTTCAAAGGACTCAAAAGAGTCTATATCAATGGGTATAGCTGTTACTTTAATCCCGTATATGTTAGTGAGAATTCATTCTTAGTTACTGTAAGTAAAGATGTCCCTACTATAGCGGCTGAAGAAAGCGAACGTAATAAAATCAAGTTGGTAAAGGATGGCTCTGAGCTAACTTATGACTTCACAATCCGTGCCAGCGCCCCTAGTATTACCAACATCTCAAATACATTACCTAAAGCAGGTGAAACAATTTTCGTTTACGGTGAAGGATTGCAGGAAGTATCAAAAGTAACTTTCCCCGGTGGAGTGACAGTAGAGGGCACAGACCGGATATTCTCGGATGAAGACGGTAAGTACTTTACCGTAGTTGTTCCCGAAGGCATTACTGAAAGTGGTTATCTTTCAATAGAGTGTGCCAACGGAGGCGCCTATTCTCCATCCTGTTTCAATTATACGAAAGGAATAATCCTTGATTTTGATACGGACGGTCAGCAAGGTTCCTGGGGCTCAAATACCAGCATGATTCTTCCTGAAGATCTGGTTAATGATCCTTTGAATACTGGTCGTGGCAAATGTGTAATACTTCCTGCTTCCAAACAAATTCCCGTAGCGGCCGGTAAAAACCGTACAGCAGAAGTATGGACGGCAGGCAACGGTGTAGATGACTGGACTCCTGCTACCAGAGGCATTAGTGCCACTACCAATGTATCTCAATGTGGCATTCAATTTGATATTTACGTTCCCGAATCCAATCCCTGGTCAGGAAGCGGTTTTATCAAAGTTTGCCTGATAAATGGTTTAAATGGTGGTGAATGGGCTTCAAGTGATAATAAGGACTGTTACAATTATGTACCGTGGATTGTGGATGGTAAGGCTGTTCCATTCTATACTTCCGGTTGGCAAACAGTAACCGTACCGTTCAGCAAATTCTATATTTGCTCTACGAATGCGAATCTGGCAGATTTAACCTATCAGTTTATTTTGGATCGTCGTGCAAATGCTTCCTATTATAATTTCGGCTTTTACTTTGAAAATTCCGATATCACATTGAACAAAATCACGGGCAATAGTGCTGATGAAAAGACGGAATTCATATCAACAGCAACAAGCGTACAGATTTATATAGACAATGTACGTATAGTGCCGATTAATACTCCTGAATACACAGACTTTCCGAGTAGTGAGACTACCGAATAATAATGATTAAATAGCATATATTATGAAACTAAAAGATATATTACCAATCGTTGTTTTAGGCTCTTTAGTATTTCAGGCCTGTGACGACTCTAAAATGAAATGGTTCAATCCACATGCGGGAAATGGTATTGCCAGCTCTGAACTTCCTTTGCAACTGGCGGAAAAAATTTCGCGTTATGATGTAATCAAAAGCTACATTCCACGTGCCGACTTTCACATTGGGGCAGGTATAGGAATGGATATTTATATGGACGACGAAACGTATCGTGATATTGTGAACGCCAACTTCAATAGTGTCACTTTAGGTAACGCAATGAAACAAAGTTCCATTTTGAATAATAAGGGTGAAGCGGACTACAGTAAGGTAGATGCTTTTTTAGAAGTTCTGCCACAAGACATAAACCTGTACGGACACAATTTGATTTGGCACACTCAACAAGCAGCTACTTATCTGAATAACCTGATTGCTCCAGAGATTATCATCCACCCCGATGATACCGACAAAATGACTAATATTATTAATAACAGTGATTTTGAAGCAGGAAATATCAGTGGCTGGGGAGCATGGTCAAGTGCGGGTTGTAAAGCTGAAATCTCCGCAAAGGGGGAAGGCTACAACAGTGATTATGGCATGAAGCTGACAAATCCGGTAGCCGGATCCAATTACAGTGCTCAGGCTTATTATAAATTACCGGCTAATTCAATAACGGCGGGTGACACTTATGTCTGCACCTTTTTTGTTAAATCAATGGAAGGGGATGACGCATTCCAGATCCAACTACAAAATCGTACGAGTTATTCAGGAAGCCATTACCTTGGCAAGAAACTACCCGCCGGGCAATGGTACTCCTATGAAGCTGAATTTACAGCAGACGAAAATGATGCCAAAATGGATCACATTGTAATTGATTTTGGCGGTAGTGCAGGGATTTATTACATCGATAATTTCAAATTCGGTAAAAAGAAAGAAGATCCTGATGCAGGAAGAACCAACTTATTGAGCAACGCTAACTTCACCAATGATATTGACGGATGGAGCAAATGGAATGGTGATGACGGAAGTAATACATGGAACAGCGTTGAAGGAAACAAAGATAAAGGCTGCTTGCAAGTGGTGAATAAGGCTGACAATGTGGGTGGTGAATGGAAAGTTCAGATTCATTCCGATTTGAGTCAGAAGATTCCTTCAGGTACTAAATTATATATTTCCTATTACATAAAGACACAGAGTGGCGTAGGTTCCGTACGCATGTCTACAACAGGACAATCTCATTACCAAAGTGGTCAAGAAGTAACTCCCGACTGGAAACGTTTGGAATGGACTATTACTGCCGAGGGTGAAATTAATGGCATAAATTTCGATTTAGGATTAAAAGCAGGCACTTATCTCATTGATGACGTTGTGGTATCTCGTGATCCTTTCAATACAGTAGAATCTTTTGCATCCCGTGCTTCCACCAGAAGTATTGAATATATAGAAAAAACGGACGAAGAGAAAGAGGCCTTGATTAGTGCTGCAATGGAAAAATGGATTAAAGAAATGGTGGAACATTACAAATATCGTGTCCACGCATGGGATGTATTGAACGAACCCATTGATGATGGAGGTAAACTCCGCGGGGTAGATGTGATGCCGTCAGAGGGTGATATGGATTCAGACGATTTCTATTACGGCAAATACATGGGTAAGATTTATGGTGCTAAAGCCTTTGTATGGGCTCGTGAAGCAGATCCGACAGCCAAACTATTCATTAATGATTATAATCTGGAATACAACTTGAGCAAGTGTGATGCATTGATCGAGTATGTAAAATATATTGAAGAAAATGGTGGAAAAGTTGATGGCATCGGAACCCAGATGCATATTGCTATTGATTCCGACAAAGGAAAAATAGCCAGCATGTTCGATAAATTGGCTTCTACCGGCAAATTAGTCAGAATCACAGAGTTGGATATCAAGGTGAATACCTCTTCACCGACCACAGAAAATCTGGCTGCACAAGCTGAGATGTATCAGTATGTGATTGATACTTATAAAGCACGGATTCCAGAAACTCAACAATATGGCATAACGATATGGGGTGTAAGTGACAATGCCAAAGAACATGAATATTGGATTCCGGATGATGCACCTAATATTTTTGACGGCAGCTATGCCCGTAAACATGCATACAAAGGAGTATGTGACGGGCTTGCAGGTAAAGATATCAGTGTAGATTTTCCCGGAGATTTACAATAAAACAGAATAGTCCTATTTAGTTTTCAATAAGGGCAATTAGTACAAGCCGCAGGCAAGATTTCCATATCTTACCTGCGGCTTATTCTATAATAAATACACTCCATATTTATGCTGACAACAAGTATTGTGTATGCATACAAGCTAACCCAAATGGCATAAACAACACTCGCAAAACATTCTGTAACATACAGTATAGAATTGTTACTGCCGATCGCACAACAATAAAAGCAGATGGTCAAGACCTCTCGTTCATAGCTGTTGAACTGTTTGATGAAGATGGAAATCCAGTACAGACCGACGATAGGAAACTGACTGTAACCGTAGGAGGAGAAGGCAAATTTCTCGGTATTGATAGCGGTGATCTCCGACGCGAGAAATCATTTGCCGGAAACGAATTGAAAACCTATTGGGGTAAAGCATTGGTTATAGTGCAATCTACCCGAAAAGCAGGTGAAATGCAAATAAAAATACAAATGGAGGGAATCTCCCAACCATATATGACAACTGTACAAAGTCGTTGAGTATTAAACCTGCTGCAACCCAACCATATATGATAACACCTTATTTATTTTTTGCCGATGTGTACCAAGTATCATTAATTTGTTCGTAACTTTACTGACAACTAGTTGTCTACAAATAAATTAGTATACCAGGAAGCGACCTTCCGTTCCGGATACGTCCTCTCTACAGGGCGCTTCTTACATCCTCTGGCGAAGATAAACAATCTCTATCTTTTTCTACCTTCCAGTGTCTACTTTTTGAGGTGCAACAACCTCGGCACCATCGACCAGGCATAGTCAGGTTCATTATTGAAATAGTCAGTTTGACTTCGTTTCCATTGTCGGTCACGCTGGTTCCCATTATTGGAAACGATCGTTTCAATACTTGGTAATTGTAATTTCCACTGCAGGAAATAACAGTTCCCAAACTCTGGAAACGGCTATCACCTGATGTCGGGCAGGAGATCATCTGGTCTCTGGTAGCGCAAAACCTGGCGGATGCCACAGGAAAGACTTTCAAAGCCCTGAATCTCAAAGATACGAAATAATCGTTGCTATGAGGGTAAACGGTTACTCTCATGCTATCCACCATAGTTACCATCATACCTCTATCTCCGATAAATAAAGGGATACACGATGTTTATGAGAGCATGAGAGTAAATTGGAAAAAAATCAAATAAGAAAGATAAAGAACAGATCAATAATCCGACTCACTTACTGCTTTTCGGCTTTAACTGCTTCGTCAAGTATCTTCGCATAGGTATATCATAAAGCTTCAGGCAGAGGTAAGCCAGCGATATATTCCAGATGTAAACACAGAAAGCAACCTGCCAGGTCTGCCCGAAAGTGAAAAGCTGATTTTTAATCAACCAGGCATAAAACAAATACATGAATGGATAATGTATCATATAGAGTGGATAAGATATGCCACCTAAGAAATTACAGATCTTAGTTGACCTCTTGTCTGTGGTAGTTCCTGATGCCCCTAACCAAACAAGAACAGGAAAAGCGATGATGATGCAAAATGCTTCATAAATGCCGTTTATACAAACAGGCTTTGTTCCTTCCAGATAAGGTACCGAAAACAGGATAATCAGCAGCACAGTACAGATCCAGAATGATCCCCTCATTTTAATGGGCTTGAAGTTACGTGACAGGAGCATACCCATAGTGAAAGGAAAAAGCAATCTCAACAAGCCACCTGTAAAGTTCATGCCGTCCAATGACCAACCCACCCCGATATTTCCATAGCCGGAGACATCAAAGATGGCAAACGATGCCAGTCCTATTCCCAACAATACGACAAAAACAGTTAACGCCTTATTTGTCAAGTGGCGGATAAACAAGGCATAAAGAATATTACCTATATACTCAAAGAACAGTGACCAAGCCGGTCCGTTCAACGGAAACATTTCACCATTTCCGCGAACTTCGTAACCGGCACCGGGCACTGCCGGAATGAGAAACATCGTGCAAAGCAGAGATAACATTATTATTGACGTGGCAACATGTGTACCATCCCATTGTACGCCCCCTTGAATACAAAAGGTAATAACACCCAGAACAGCGCCCATGATTACCATAGGATGAAGACGTATCAAACGACGTTTAAAGAAACCTTTCATAGTCAAATTCTTACTCCAACGATCGTCATAAGCATAACTGATAACGAAGCCTGAAAGGATAAAGAAGAAATCCACAGCCAGATATCCGTGATTGAAGCTTTCAATAATGGTACCACCGGCAAAGGCATAGCCTTCGAATACATGATACCATACGACCATGAGAGCCGCCACGCCGCGCAGCCCGTCGAGCATGTTGTAATGTGGTTTGGTGTCTGCAAATGCAGCAGGAAAGATTTGAGCTTTTTGCATAGATAGAATGAATGTTTGATCTTAAACATAACCCAGAAAGAGTTCCAAGCCAAAAAACGGTAAATGTAACACATTCATATCACACATGCAAAAAAAGTGGTTTTATTCATAACTCATTCTCGTTTTTCTAACCGCTACTTTTATCGCTTTTAGCTGTTTTATATCCGAAGTGCCCCCGTAGAGTATTTCATACGTTCCTTCTATTGGTCTCATCGTATTGGTTTCCGTATCGAACCATTCAAAATCTTCTTTCGTTAAGGTAAGAGTGACCTTGTTTGTAGTTCCTTTGGCTATTGATACACGCTTAAAGGCCCGAAGTGTATGCGACGGTCCTTCTTTATCTCCCGGACGGCGCAGATACACCTGCACGACTTCCTCGCCATCACGAATGCCCGTGTTAGTGATGGGAACTGTCAAGACAAGTTGCCCGTCGTCTTTCACTTCCGTTGCACTTAAAGATGCGTTTCCATACTTGAAAATAGTATAACTTAATCCATAACCGAAAGGAAAAAGCGGTGTCTCCGTCATATACCGGTACGTACGTCCTTTCATGGAATAGTTCTCATAATCCGGTAACTGGTTGGTACCCTTATAAAATGTTATAGGAAGCCTTCCTGCAGGATTATAATCCCCGAAGAGAACGTTGGCAATGGCAGTTCCACCTTCTTGTCCGGGATACCATGCCTGTAAGATGACATCACAGATCTTAGCTTCCTGTGTAAGGGCGACGGCGGATCCTGAGAAATTGACGAATATGATCTTCTTTCCCGCTTTTTTCAGATCAGCGAGCATTTTACTTTGCACAGCCGGTAGTTCAATAGTTTCACGGTCACCTCCTTTGAAGCCTTGTACGTGAACGGGCATTTCTTCTCCTTCCAAGGTGGGGGAAATACCACCGGCAAAGATAATGACATCCGCGTCTTTCACATTCCTGAGGGCAACCTTTGTGTCTACTTTCACTTTGTACAGAGAATCCGTGGAAGCTACGTACAAGGAATCATTCGTGAGTCCACAACCCGGTTCATAGATAATTTGTGTTTCCGGTAAGTACTGCCGTATACCTTCCAATAAAGTGACCGTATGTGTGGGGAAACCATTATAGTTACCCCATTGCATAATGGAATCGTTGGCATTGGGACCCATCACTGCAACCTTTAGCGTCTTAGACAAAGGCAACAGGTTTTGGTTGTTCTGAAGAAGTACCATACTTTCACGCGCCATTTTCAAAGCAAGTTTACGGTGCTCCTCACTGTCTACCACACTGTAAGGTATCCTTGTCCACTCTACTAACTCAGGGTTATCCATTTCTCCCAGTTCAAACCGCGCTTTCATCAGTCGTTTTAAAGAAATATCGATTTGCTTTTCATCAATCAAACCTTGCTTTACAGCCTCGGGCAGGGAGGCATAGTTGGGGCCACATTCCAGGTCAGTACCTGTCAAGACAGCTTTAGCCGAGGCATGTTCTTTATCCGGTTCCGTTTCGTGATGACCTTTAGTATAGAAGTCGGAAATAGCCCAGCAATCGGATACCACAAGTCCATCGTATCCCCATTCGTTACGAAGTATCTGCATCAGCAGACGGTTGCTTCCACAACAGGGTTCATCCTCGAAACGTTGGTAAGCGCACATCACCTCCTTGACATGAGCTCTCTGTACCAAATCCTTAAATGCAGGCAGATAAGTTTCCCACAAATCACGTGGAGCTATTTTTTCAATATTGAAACTGTGACGATCCCATTCCGGACCGGAGTGTACGGCAAAGTGCTTGGCACAGGCGTGCAATTTGTCATATTTCGTATTTCCGGGACCTTGTAACCCACGTACTACCGCCATTCCCATCTGTCCGGTCAGGTAAGGGTCTTCACCATAAGTCTCTTGTCCCCGTCCCCAGCGCGGGTCACGGAAGATATTGATGTTCGGTGTCCAGAATGTGAGTCCCTGATACTGTTTCAGTTCACCTTGTTTACTGAACTCCGTCGATTTGGCTCGTGCCTCGTCCGATACAGCAGTGAATACATCAAGTAAAAGCTGATCGTCGAAAGATGCTCCCATGCCTATGGTTTGGGGAAACACAGTAGCCAGTCCGGCTCGTGCTACTCCGTGCAGAGCCTCGTTCCACCAATTATATCCTTTTATTCCCAGGCGTGGAATTGCGGCGGATGTGTGCTGCATTAACGCCGCTTTTTCTTCTAAAGTCAGGCGGCTAACTAAATCACCGGCCCGCTTTTCCGGACTTAGCGTCGGATCTTTGTAAGGCGTTTGGGAATGGGAGACCATGCATAGACAGAGGCATCCGATTGCTATAAATAACTTAAATTTCATTTCCATGATATGAGCTTTTATGATTAATAATTATGGGAGAATAAGAATATTACAGACTTTCCGGCGCACCAAAGAAAGAGGGTTTCAAACCTCCGAAATCAATCATTATCTTTTGTAGCACTAATGCCGGATCAAGCGGACGGAAACGCAGTGTATGCTTTCCTTTAAAACTTAACTCATGCTTAGTTTGCGTGTCGATGATATGTTCTGCCTGCCATTTACCCAATTCGCCGCGATAGTGACCGTTGATATTCACGACTTGTTCTTTGCCTCCGTCCAGACTGACGGCATAGCGAAGTCCTCTGTTCCCATTAAAATTCAAGGTAGGAGAAAAGCGTAGGTTAACAATAGCCTCTCCACTTTTGTCCGTTTCAAAATCATACTCTAAATACATGCTACTATCGGGAATGGCAGTACCGGGAGCGGTAGTAACACCCGACAATGTCCGTCCCAAATTAGGTATGACAATCCAATGCGCCGACGAACCGTTTCCAATACGCGAATAATGCTCGGCTTCCATAGAGACATACCCTTCCTTTTCTTTAAACAAATAAGTGATGGGAGCTTTCTGTGGATCGGGAACGATAGATATGGCCGGCATGATATTTTTTGGTGGATCAAACCAGGAAAAATAACCGATATGTGTCTGATCCATCAGATGATTCCATTTACCCCCGCTAATTACGTGGTTATAGTGATAAGTCAACACCGAATCCCGCTCAAAACATTCGCTGACCTTTTGTGCCCAGACATTGGCTTCCACATCATGTTGTACGGCCAGGCGGCGGTTCATGGCAAGAGCGTAATACATATCGTAAAGGTTGGAGCAAGCCTGGATGGGAAACAAGACCAGTTGATCGAAAGTATCACGACGATCCTGCGGCATCAGGTAATAGAGTTTCAGTGCGTCCAAAGCCAACGCAGAATAAGCATCCTTCACCTTCTTCCACTCGTTATAATTATCCAAACTGTAAGTCTTGTCATTCAGCATTTCAGGCGTAACAAAGCGGTTGTATTTCGAATAATTATCGATAAGCCGGGCAGCTTCGCAGGCATATTCGGGCCCGAACTGTTGTTCGCAGAATTTACGGGTATGTTCAAATAGATTGTTCTCGTTGAACCGGTGCGGATCCCAGGCCAGATCAAGGAAGAAAGTAATGGGATATTCCATCGGCTTGAAATCGCCCACATTCACCACCCAAATTTCACGGACACCATAATCATACGTTAAAGTCATCTGCTCCCAGGTACGTTGTATTTGGGTGACATTGATCCACTTGGAATTGCGCGGCGCACCTACATAGTCAAAATGATAATACATACCGTAACCTCCCTTGCGCGGACGGGCATCAAGTTCGGGTAATTTACGTACATTACCCCAGTTATCGTCACACAATAATAATGTAATATCGTCGGGCACACGCATTCCTTTATCGTAATAATCCTGCACCTCTTTATATAATGCCCATACCTGTGGCGTTTCGGAAGCTTTCTTACCAGTCACTTTCTCGATAATTTTACGTTGGTCTTTTACGATATTCTGCAACAAAGAGATATTGGCATTTTCACTCATCGGCTCATCGCCGTCGCCACGCATGCCGACGGTAACAACCGTTTCCCAGTTCTTGCTACGTTCCACTCCCTTCTGCCAGAAATCACGGAGTACAGCAGCATTCTTGCTATAATCCCATGGTCCTTTGCCACGACGTTTCCAATCTTGCTGAGCCTGAACCATCGGTTCATGATGTGTTGTTCCCATCACAATGCCCATCTCATTTGCCAACGGTCCGTTCTGCGGATCGTCATCATAAAAGGCGCTATTCCACATGGCAGGCCACATAAAGTTGCCTTTCAGGCGGAGTACCAACTCAAACAGCTTCTCGTAGAATTTGCTATTCTGACCGCCAAATGTCATGACCGTCCAGTTTCCCAAACATGGCCATTCGTCGTTCAAGAAGATCCCGCGATATTTCACGGCAGGTTCACCATCTGTATAAGTTCCCTCCTTTATATATATAGCATCGCGTTTATTTACCGGTACATCCGCCCAATAATACCAAGGCGACACTCCCATCTGTGTGGAAAGTTCATAAACGCCATAAATTGTGCCGCGTTTGTCGCTTCCGGCAATGACTACCGCCTCATCCACTCCATCCAGCGGCTGCTTCACCGTACAGAGTATATATTTTTCGCGCTTCCCCATCAAATCACTACCCGGTATCTTACCGGCTTGAATCATCTTTTTAATAAAAGAACTATTATTTACCGAACCGATAATCAACATCCGTTTTCCGGTAGCAGAGAATGTCAGCCCCGGTTTTACCCCGGTAACTTTTTCCGCGTCAGTGAGCAAGTTATTAACCGCCCGAAGCACTCCCCTATCTTCCTGTTCATCCACTAACACCGGACATGCTTCCTTTTTCTGTATCCAGGCAAATCCGGCAGGTTTCGTCATAACAAAGCAATCTGCAGCAACCGCCAGCTGTGACAGGAATAAACCTATCAGGCATAAGAGAACCCAATCATTAACTTTTTTCATGATAGGTATATTTTAAAGCAAAGTCTCATTATTGATGCTATCATAAACAAGCGGCAATTGCACCTCTATAGGTGCAGGTAACACTGCCTGAAACGGAGAAGCGGGAAGTCCCGCCTTATTCTTCAAATTGGCTTTCTGCGGATTATCATCCCAGGCATAACGTATTTTTACCGGGCGGGGAATATCTTTGCACTGTACAACTACTTGTTCTCCCTCTATTGCAGCGTCCGCCCAACGATAATGACCGTCTGCACCCGCCAACGCGAAACCTTCCAGCGTGGCTACGGGCATCAGGTCATCGGTCCCTTTTTCAAAAGAAAGTGTCACTTTCCCCTTTTCCACAGAAGCACCCGCATACAACGGTCCGCTGTGAACCGTATCTTTATGCCCATATACCTGTTTCTTCACTTGAAGAGCCGTCCGTCTGGCCAGCTCTTTTTTATTGAGCGGATGAATATCATTATATTCACCTAAATCGATAGATACGATTAGATGGGTACCGGGGCATTTCAGTGTAGCTTGCCGTTGTGCCTCGCGCAAACTTGCCCAGGAGCTCTCCACAGGTTCCTGATGGGTCTGCATAAAATTAGGTAGTTGCATAATAAAGAACGGAAGCTTTTCATCGGCTAGCTTCTCACGCCAATCTCTAATCATCGTGGTCAATAATGCCTCATATTCGTACGATCTACTCGTATTCGTTTCCCCCTGATACCACAAAACTCCTTTGAAGGAGAGGTTGCGTAATGGGGAAATCATGGAATTGTACATGCCTGTCGGGATATTCTGGAAAGAAGCTCCTCCGGAAGCAACCGGCATATCACAACCCAGTTTGTATTTCCATTGCCGTTCAAAGCGAACAGTATCTCCACCTATTGCCAAACAGTAAGGTTTGTCTCTTACAAAAGCGGGAGACCCACCATTCGTAATAAGACGTATCGTAACCACATTATTGCCAGCTTTCAATATCGTCCCGGGAACTTTATAGATACGTGGCGGGTATTGGTAAGAAGTAGTGCCAACAAATATGCCGTTAACATATACCGAATCCGCATTAACCAGACAACCCAAGCGTAAAATAGCATCTTTACCTGCCTGCCCGGGCATTAGGCGGATAGTCTGGCGAAACCAGTGTGAACCGCCCACCGGAAACCCGTTTTTGCTTCCCAATTGACTGGAGAATACATCTACTATATCCCAGTCGGAATCATCCAATTGCGGTTCATACCATTTGACGGGCGCATGAAGTCCTTCATCGCCCTTATATAATGAAACGTTCCAGAAATGTGACAACAGGTCTCCGGCTTTGTTTGCCAGTGCTTTATATTCGTCGGAATTAAAGATGTCCCGCTCACGCAGGTTCTTCGGGAATGCCTGCAAAGCGTCTTCACTCATCCATGCTTCGATAGAGCTTCCGCCCCAGCTGGAATTGATTATACCTACGGGGACTTTCGTCTCATTATACATTTCTATAGCAAAGAAATAAGGTAAAGCCGCAATGGAGGGAGCGGACTCCTTAGTAATAGCCGTCCAGTTCATCTGTATAATATCATCTTTCGGGCCGTGAAGGTCATTGCCGTACGGTGTTTTCACATAACGGATCAGCGGATTCTCATACGTTGTTGTCTCCTTGCCGAACATGTCTGCAACACGGGAGACCTGCAATTCCATGTTCGACTGACCTGAACACAACCAGACATCACCTACCAGAATATCTTTCACTACAACATCATTCACTACTAACTCAAAAGGTCCACCCGCTTTCATTGCGGGAAGAGTGGCTATCCACTTGCCGTCTATTCCAGCTTTCACCGTATATTCTTTCTTTTTAAAGGTTACCACTATATCTTCATCAGGGTCGGCGGTTCCCCATATTTTTACAGGACGTTCGCGTTGTAACACCATTCCGTCCGAGAAGACAGACGGAAGTTTGACTTTAGCTTCAGCCGATGCCAACGTCACTAAATACATTAAGCAAGAAATAATCCAACTGAGTTTTGTTTTCATGGTATGATACTTTATGATTAATTTTACTTGATACAAAGATAACCCATTGCCAGATATCAGCGGATTCTTCATGTTACTACTTTTATAGCCTGTGTTACATTCTTACATTTGCAGTATATAAATTTTTATTCAAGCGCTAAACTCCAATTCCCTTTTTAAAGCAGTGTTTTCGCATAATACAACATACACAAAGATATATGTAACATGAAAAAGAAGTATGTGTTACATAACCAAAAGTATAGGTAACATATTCCGGACTTTCTGTCGGAATTAGCCTCTACCTTTGTAGACATAATGAACAATAACCGTAATATCAAAATCATGAAAAAAGTTGGGAACGGATTTTAAAATGCAGTTCGACTATACACGGCTCTTCATGGGGAGTAGATTTGCTATTTTCAACTATGCGACCAAACAACCGGGTGGATATGTAGACGTAGATTTCTTTGAATACAATCAATCTGACAATAGAATATCTATAAGTAAATAACCTATTTATAATATGAAAAAGATTACGCTCACCGGATTAATATTATTCATCTCCCTGGCCCTGCAAGCCCAACAAAACACAGCCCGGTTGCAGAGACAGGGCACTGCCACACAATTGGTGGTAAACGGAAAACCATTTCTCATTCTCGGAGGTGAGCTTGGAAATTCTTCCGCCGGATGTGCGGAAGATATTGAACACATATTCCCGAAATTACAGCGCATGGGACTCAACACAGTACTGGTTCCGGCTTATTGGGATTTGATTGAATCGAAGGAGGGGACATACGACTTCACACTGACCGACAAAGTTATTCATCAAGCCCGTGAGAATCAACTCAACGTAGTCTTCCTTTGGTTTGGCGCATGGAAAAATTCCATGAGTTGCTATACCCCCTTATGGTTTAAACAAGATTATAAGAAGTATCCCCGCGCTTACACCAAAGAAGGCAAACCTTTGGAAATTGCCAGTTCTTTTTCGGAAAATGTATTTCAGGCGGATAACCGTGCTTTCACCCAATGGATGAAGCACATTGCTTCCATAGACGAAAAAGAAGGTACTGTCATCATGATTCAATTGGAAAACGAAATAGGAATGCTGGAAGATGCACGTGATTATTCAAAGGAAGCAAACGAACAGTTCAATGCACCTGTTCCTACAGCTCTGACAGATTATCTACAAAAGAATAAAAAAACTCTCCATCCACAAATGCTGAAGAAGTGGGAAAGTATGGGTTTTAAACAGAAAGGAACTTGGCAGGAACTTTTCGGAGCAGATATTTATACGGATGAAATCTTCATGGCATGGTCGTATGCCCGGTACATAGAACGAATGGCGCAAACAGCACGTTCTATCTATAATATTCCACTCTACGTGAATGCAGCAATGAACAGCCGCGGACGAATACCGGGAGAATATCCTTCTGCCGGTCCGCTGGCACATTTGATTGACGTGTGGCATTGCGGTGCACCAAGCATTGACTTTCTGGCTCCGGATCTATACGACAAAGGTTTTGTAGATTGGGTGGCTCAATATAAATTGCATAATAACCCGCTGTTCATCCCCGAAATCCGCATGTCGGACAATAACGGTGTGCAAGCTTTCTATGTATTCGGCGAACAGGATGCAATCGGTTTCAGCCCGTTTTCCATTGAAAACGGTTCGGATAGTCCGGAAGCACCTGCCGTACAAGCTTATGCCAAGCTAAAGGAACTCATGCCCTTACTGACGAAATACCAGGGAAAAGGGCAAATACATGGTCTCTGGTTTGATGGGGAAAAGAAAGAGCGCATCCTGGAACAAGACGATTTACTGATCACCTGTCGTCATTTCTATACTTTGCCTTGGGATTCCCGTGCCACCGACGGCAGCCTGTGGCCCGAAGGCGGCGGGATAGTGCTTAAATTGGCTGCCGATGAATATATCATAGCAGGAAGTGGCATAGTTGTAGTCTTTGAAGAGAAAGGAGAAAATAAAGCGAAGAATGCCAAGACATTAGGTGAGGACGGATTCGCCAGTTCGGGAGGCAAAGTATTGCAGCAATCCGCACGTTGGCAGGGTACTGCACGATGCGGTATCGGATTTGTAGACGAAGTCAATGTGAACGGAGACGGTTCATTACACTATATCCGTCGACTAAACGGAGATCAGAACCATCAAGGACGCCACATTCGTATTCCGGTCGGGCAATTCAGTATTTTGCATGTGAAATTATATGAATATAAATAACATAAAATGGGAATAAAAGACTTGTACACCCGTTTGGCAATGCCAATCATGATGATTGCCTTTCCCCTCACCGGAAAAAGTCAGACGGCGGATTTTCATCATTTTCAATACAAAGGACAGGATGCCTGTTTCGGGCAGGCTATAAACAACAAGAGCCAGTATTTCAATCCGGTTCTCAGTGGTTTTTATCCCGACCCGAGTGTCTGTCGCAAGGATTCGGATTACTATCTGGTCACCTCAACGTTTTCATATTATCCGGGTATTCCGATATTTCACAGCACCGATCTGGTGAACTGGGTACAAATCGGCAATGTGCTGAATCACCCTTCACAGTTGCAGCTCAAAGCCGGAATCCGGCTCAGTGGAGGAATTTATGCTCCTACAATCCGTTATAACAAATACAATGACACTTTTTATCTTATCACTACCTGTACTGATGGAATCGGGAATTTTATCGTAAAAACCAAAAAACCGGAAGAAAACAACTGGAGTGATCCAATTCCCCTGCGTTTTGGCGGTATCGACCCCGATATTTTTTTCGATGAAGACGGAAAGGCATATATCGTGCATAACGATGAGCCCGCCGGAATACCTGAATGGGACGGACACCGGGCCATTTGGTTACGACAGTTCAGCGTCGAGGGCGACTCCATTTTCGGCAAGAAGAAAATGATTGTCGACGGAGGTACGGACAAAGCGAAACATCCGGTATGGATCGAAGCACCGCATTTGTATAAAATCAATGGCTATTATTACCTCATGTGTGCTGAAGGTGGTACCAGTGTCCAACATTCGGAGGTTGTTTTCCGTGCCGAAAACGTTTTTGGTCCTTACATTCCCTGGAAAAACAATCCGATCCTCACGCAGCGTGACTTGCCCGGGAACCGTAAAAATCCGGTGACTTCCGCCGGACATGCTGACCTTATTCAGACGGCAGAAGGCGACTGGTATGCCGTATTTCTCGCTTGCCGCCCTTACGAAGGCAATTTCTACAATACAGGCAGGGAAACGTTTATGCTTCCGGTGACATGGATTGACGGGTACCCTGTAATTTTACCGAAAAACGGGGAAATACCTTACATGGTGAATAAAGCGAATCTCCGACCGGATGCGGAAAGCTATAAGGGGAATTTTATATGGAAAGACGATTTCTTTGGTGAAAAACTCGGTGACCGCTATTTGATGCTGCGTACACCGCCTAAAGATAAATGGTGGAAAATGGCTGACGGAACACTTACGCTCCGTTCCACTGGAAGCACAATCTATGAACCGAATCAGCCTGCTTTTGTAGGTATCCGCCAGCAGCATTTAACCTTCTCGGCGCAGATAGAAATGGATTACCTGCCTGACAGTCGGGACGACATAGCCGGTTTGGTCTGCTATCAGCGTGAGGATCATAATTTTGTTTTCGGGAAAACCATTGACGGGAACGGCAGGTATTGTCTTATCCTGAAACGTGCCGAAGGAGATGTGAAGACCATAGTCCAAGCTGAAATACCAAGTGATGCGGCCCAAAAAGCCGTAGTCCTGAAAGTGGAAGGCAACAAAGATAAATATTCGTTCCTCTATTCTTTTGATGAGGGAGAAACATGGAAAACGATAGCTGAAGATGTGGACGCGAAGAATCTCAGTACCCAGTCGGCAGGTGGATTTTCGGGTACAATAATCGGTTGTTATGTTTACAATTAAACCTGTTATATCAAAAAAGAAAGGAAATCAAGGATCAACATTAAGCATTATAAAATAGATAGAATTATGAACGAGAATAGAAGTGAGTCGAAAGGCTTTTACAAGCTGTCGTGGCTGCAACGAATAGGTTTCGGCAGCGGAGATTTTGCACAGAACCTGGTCTTTCAGACAGTGATGCAATATGTTTCCATTTTTTATACCACGGTCGTCGGATTGCGTCCGGAAACTGTGGCAATAATGGTGTTCATACCACCTGTTATAAATATATTCGGCTCTATGGCACTGGGCGCATTTGTCGATAAACATAATCCCAAATGGGGAAAATACCGTTCTTATTTACTTGTTGGCGGTGTTCCGCTCATGGCATTTGCCATCCTTTGTTTTTGGAACGGTTTTCCCGGATCGACAGTGTACGCTTTTACTACTTACATAGGGTTGTGCTTGCTTTATACGGTGGTCAGTTTGCCTTACGGAGCACTGTTTGCTTCGCTTACCCGTGACGGGGATGAAATGGCTAAACTCACCTCTACCCGCATGGTACTTGCCAATCTGGGTGGGTTTACAGTGGCTTTCGGTATCCCGACAATCGTACAATTGCTCTCTCCGACCAAGACATACAACACTTCGGGCGATGCCCATGCATGGTTTATCACCATGACTATTCTGGCGTTGATAGGATTGGCTTTATTGATTTTTTGTTTTACTCAAAGTAAAGAACGTATCGTAATGGAAGCTGATAAAACATCGGAAGTAAAAGTCTCCGATTTGTGGATGGAACTTATTCGAAACAGCCAGTTGCGTATTGTAGCCTTATTTGTTTTTACGGCTTTTGCTTTGATGTCGATCTATAATGCGGCAGGGGCCTATTATATGACATACAATGTACAAGCTCCCGGTTATACCGGTTGGTTCCAGGGGATAGGCTTTTTACCGGCATTTATCTTCATGCCATTGGTCCCTGCCATCAAAAAGGCGATTGGCAAGAAGCAAATGTTTTATGTGTTTCTATCTGTCGCTATTCTCGGAATGGCTTTGCTCTACATTGTTTCGATAGTCCCCGGACTTCGTTCGCAAATTTGGATTATAATGATAGCTCAATTTATCAAATCCACCGGCATCATTGTCGCTACAGGCTACATGTGGGCGTTAGTTCCCGAAGTGATCACCTACGGGGAACATGCCACAGGCAGACGCATTTCGGGAACGGTAAATGCCATTATCGGAATTGTTTTCCAACTCGGAATGGCTATCGGCCTCTTTATCCCCAACATCGTATTGGGATTCGTTGGTTTTGACAAAGACAATGCCGTATCCCAATCTCCTCTTGCCCAACAAGGCATTCTGTGGCTGGTTGCCGTAATCCCTGCGATACTGCTTATTCTGGCGATGGTTATTATTTCAAAATACAAACTGGAAGACCATGTAATTGACAAGATAAACAGGGAAATTGAAGAAAGGCATTCGAACGGGCAAAATATTGTTTAATTAAAAAGCAGAAATAATGAAACCACTAACTTACGTTCTCTCTCTCTGCCTTGCGCTCGCCATATCCGGCTGTCTGGCAAGCAAAAAAGGAAATGAAGTGAAAGAATCCTCTTTAAAAGAGGCGTTCAAGAACAAATTCCTAATCGGAACAGCCCTTAATACAAACCAGATTTGGGGCAAAGACACGGCTGCCGTAAAGATTGTAAAAGAACAGTTCGATGCCATTGTTGCCGAGAATTGCATGAAAAGCATGTACCTCCAACCAAAGGAAGGAGAGTTCTTCTTTGATGACGCCGACAAGTTTGTGGAATTCGGCGAACAAAATAACATGTTCGTCACCGGACATAACTTGATCTGGCATTCGCAGGCCCCCGACTGGTTCTTTAAGGATGATGAAGGAAAAGATGTATCGAAAGAAGTGCTCATAGAAAGGATGAAAGACCATATCACTACTGTAGTCTCCCGTTACAAAGGACGTATAAAAGGCTGGGATGTGGTAAATGAGGCAATTCTCGATGACGGTTCATGGCGCGATAGTAAATTTTACAAAATTATAGGCGAAGATTTTATCCCTCTCGCTTTCGAATTTGCCCATGCAGCCGACCCGGATGCGGAGCTCTATTACAACGATTACAACGAGTGGCATACCGGAAAGCGTGATGCCATTGTCCGATTGGTAAAGTCACTGAAAGAAAAAGGTCTTCGGATAGACGGTGTGGGAATGCAGGGACATTTGGGGATGGACTACCCTTCTTTGGACGAATACCAGGCTGCTATCAATGCTTATGCCTCCGCAGGGGTGAAGGTCCATATTACAGAACTGGACCTGAGCGCGTTGCCCTCTCCCCGCCAAAATACAGGAGCCAATATCGCAGATACCGAGGCTTACCGTCAGGAAATGAACCCGTACACCACCGGATTGTCCGACTCCATTTCATCTAAATGGAACAAGCGGATGGGAGATCTTTTCACTCTGTTTATAGCTAACAGCGACAAAATTGCACGTGTCACCTTGTGGGGTGTCACCGATGGTGATTCATGGAAAAATAATTTTCCCATGCCTGGACGAACAGACTATCCGTTGCTATTCGACCGCCAATATAAAGCAAAACCGATTGTGAAAGAAATAATAGATATGGGCAATGGCAATATTGAATCAAAAAAGAAATAATAATAACTAAAATATAAGCAACCATGAAAAAAGCAAGATACTTATTTCCACAGGACTATATGGCAGACCCGTCTGCACACGTATTCGAAGGTAGAATTTATATATATCCCTCCCATGACTGGGAAAGCGGTATCCCTGAAAATGATAACGGCGATCATTTCAACATGAAAGATTATCATGTACTTTCGCTGGATGAGGTAGACGGGCCTGTAACCGATCATGGCGTTATACTGGCAGTAGAGGATATCCCGTGGTCGGGCCGTCAGCTATGGGATAGCGATGTCGCATTCAAAGATGGCAAATACTATCTGTACTTTTCACTTAAAGACCGAAATGACATTTTCCGCCTCGGAGTAGCTATCAGCGACAAACCTTACGGACCATTCATTCCACAGGAGAATCCGATAAAGGGTAGCTACAGCATCGACCCTGCCGTTCTGAATGACGGTGACGGCAACTATTACATTTACTTCGGCGGTATCTGGGGTGGGCAGCTTCAACGCTATCGCAACAATAAAGCATTGGAATCCGCTGTTTTTCCTGCTGATAACGAACCTGCCCTTTGCGGGAAAATAGCACGGCTGGGAAGCAACATGCTCGAGTTTGCAGAAGAGCCCCGCGATGTTGTTATTCTGGATGAAAACGGAAAACCTATTACACAGGGAGACACAGGCCGACGTTTCTTTGAGGCCTCATGGATGCATAAGTACAATGGAAAATATTATTTCTCATATTCCACCGGCGATACTCACTTCCTCTGCTATGCAATAGGAGACAATCCCTACGGACCGTTCACCTACAAAGGAGTGATCCTCACTCCGGTGATCGGATGGACCACACATCACAGCATTGTGGAATATAAAGGTAAATGGTATCTTTTCCACCACGATTCTGTACCATCGGGTGGTAGAACATGGCTCCGCAGTATGAAAATCATAGAACTGGAATATAATCCGGACGGCACCATTATTACAATTGACGGGGGAGGACAATGAAGCGACTGTTAATTATTGCCGTATTGTGGAATATAACTGTCGCCGCAGGAGCTGAGGACGGTAGCCGGTTATGGTTTGGAAACAATAAGGTTACAGAAGTATCCGGTTCAAAGCCAAAAATACAGGTAGAAATACCCAGACACACTCCTATTTTAACTCTTGCGTCAAAAGAATTACAACAAGAATGGAACGGGCGTCCGATCACCCTTGTATTAAGGAAAGATAAACAATTGAAGGAAGACGGATTCACGATAAAATCGGAGCGAGACCGGGTGACTATAAGTTCTCCGGGCGAAATCGGTTTGCTTTATGGTGCATACCATCTATTACGTTTGCAATCCATAGGTAAAGCTACCGGTTCATTGCAGATAAAAGAAAACCCGGTGTATGACCTTCGAATCCTCAACCATTGGGACAATCCGGACGGAACCGTAGAACGAGGCTATGCCGGACGCTCTTTGTGGAATTGGGAAGAATTGCCTTCCGTTTTGTCGGAACGATATCGCATATATGCCCGTGCCAATGCTTCCATCGGTATCAATGGCACGGTACTGAACAACGTAAATTCATCACCTCAAATACTTAGTTCCGGAAATCTTGAAAAAGTAAAAGCTTTAGCCGATGTGTTCCGTCCTTATGGGCTACGTTTATATCTTTCCGTCAATTTTGCATCTCCCATTCAGTTAGGTGGATTACCTACCGCCGACCCATTTGATCGGGAAGTCATAAACTGGTGGCAAAAGAAAGTGAAAGAGATATACCGTCTTATCCCTGACTTCGGAGGATTTCTAGTCAAAGCCAATTCCGAAGGACAACCCGGTCCATGTGACTTCGGACGTACGCATGCAGATGGAGCAAACATGTTGGCGGATGCCCTAAAACCATACAAAGGTATTGTCATGTGGCGTGCATTCGTATACAACCCATCGGATGCCGACCGCGCCAAACAAGCTTATCAAGAGTTCAAACCCCTTGACGGAAAATTCCATGATAACGTAATCATCCAGATAAAGAACGGACCGATTGACTTTCAGCCCCGGGAGCCATATAGTCCCTTATTCGGAGCCATGCCTCACACCGGACAAATGGTCGAATTTCAATTGACTCAAGAGTATCTCGGCTTTTCCAATCACCTTGTTTATCTTGCCCCGATGTGGAAAGAGTTTTTTAGCTTTGTACCTCCTGCATCATTGAAGGCAATGACAGGAGTAGCCAATATCGGAACAGACAAGAATTGGTGTGGACATCCGTTTGCCCAAGCCAATTGGTATGCATTCGGACGTCTGGCATGGAATCCGAAGCTAACTTCCGAAGAAATAGCCGGCGAGTGGTTAAGGCAAACCTTCACACAAGATACCACTTTTACAGTACCTGCAACTAAAATGATGATGCAGAGCCGTGAAGCTGCTGTGGAATATATGATGCCGCTGGGACTACATCATATTTTCGCCTGGGGACACCATTACGGCCCTGAACCTTGGTGTGACGTTCCGGGGGCACGTGCCGACTGGCTCCCCTCTTACTATCATAAGGCAGATAAAAAAGGAATCGGCTTCGATCGCAGTCACACAGGAAGTAACGCCGTAGCCCAATATCCGGAAGAATTAGCCGAACAATATGACAATATCAGTTCTTGCCCGGAGAACTATTTGCTCTGGTTCCACCATGTGGCATGGAACCGTCCGATGAAAAGCGGCCGCACATTATGGGATGAATTATGCTATACTTATAATCATGGAGTGTCGCAAGTAAAAGAGTTCCAAAAGATTTGGGACAGAATGGAAAAATACGTAGATTCGGAACGATTTAAGGACGTGCAGTCCCGACTGAGAATACAGGTGCGTGACGCCGTTTGGTGGAAAGATGCTTGCCTGTTGTATTTTCAGGAATTCTCAAATAGGCCTATTCCTCATGATATTGAACGTCCCATTCACAGCCTGGATGCCTTAAGAAAGGCACAACTACCCATCAGCAATTACGAATGCCCTACGGAAGAATTACTAAATCAAAACAGATAAAAACAACAGCTAAATAGTAAAGTATTATGGAAAAGACATGGAGATGGTTTGGTAAGAAAGACAAGATCACACTCGACATGCTGCGTCAGATCGGTGTGGAAGGCATTGTAACGGCACTACACGACATTCCTAACGGTGAAATCTGGACGGTAGAAAATATCAGCGACTTGAAAAGCTATATAGAATCCTACGGATTACGCTGGTCTGTGGTCGAGAGCTTACCCGTTTGCGAAGCTATCAAATACGCCGGAGCGGGGCGGGAACAACTAATAGAGAATTATAAGATTAGTTTGGCAAACCTTGGCAAGTGCGGCATAAAAACCGTCTGCTACAATTTTATGCCTGTTATTGACTGGATACGTACTGATTTGCAGCATCCTTGGGCGGACGGTACTTCATCCCTTTATTTCGACCGTGTTCGCTTTGCCTATTTCGACTTGCACATCCTCGAACGCAAGGAAGCTGAAAAAGATTATTCCGATGAAGTGCTTATACAGGTTAACGAACTGGCTAAAACGATTACGGAAACTGAAAAAGACAATCTCATCGACACGATAATTGTTAAGACACAAGGCTTTGTCAACGGGAATATAAAGGAAGGGGATAAGAACCCGGTCCTGCTGTTCAAGCAACTGTTGGCATTGTACAAAGGCATTGACCGGAATACATTACGGGAGAACATGCGTTACTTCCTTGATGCTGTCATGCCTGTTTGTGAGGAGTACGGCGTGAACATGTGTGTGCATCCCGACGACCCGCCTTTCCAAGTATTGGGATTGCCACGGATTGTCACGAATGAAGAGGATATCGCCTGGTTCCTGAATGCCGTGGACAATCCGCATAACGGGCTGACTTTCTGTGCCGGTTCCCTAAGCGCCGGCGAACAGAACGACACCCGCGAACTGGCAAAGCGGTTTGCCGGACGAACGCATTTCGTCCACCTGCGCAGCACGGAGGCCATACCTGGCGGGAATTTCATCGAAAGTTCCCACCTGGGAGGACGCGGGCACCTTATTGACCTCATCCGCATCTTTGAGCGCGAGAACCCGCAGCTGCCTATGCGTGTGGACCACGGAAGAATGATGCTGGGGGACGAAGACAAGGGATACAATCCGGGCTATTCTTTCCACGGACGTATGCTGGCGCTTGCCCAGGTGGAAGGAATGATGGCGGTCGTCCGCGACGAGCTCCAACAGGAGAATCAGAACAGGTTTAACCTCTGCCATGGAGAGGGTGACTGTCTCGGAGGGAGAGGGTGACCGTCTCGATGGGAGAGGTTGGGGACGTGCGGTAACCATTAAAAAAGGAAACAAATTATTGGAATAATAACCTATAAAAAGTAGTTAATCATGAATGAACAATTCAGTATTGCGGGCAAAGTAGCTGTCATCACCGGCGCCGGAGGCGTGCTTGGCGGCAGCATTGCAAAATGTTTTATGCAGCAGGGAGCCAAAGTAGTGGCTGTAGATATCCGTCAGGAACAGTTGGACAAACGGGTGGAAGAACTTAGATCCTATGGGAAAGATGTTATCGGTATCGTAGGAAATGTGCTCGATATTGCAAGTCTGGAAAAACTTGCCGGAGAAATTGTGACTCGTTGGGGGCATATTGATATCCTGCTCAACATAGCCGGAGGCAATATGCCGGGTGCTACCCTAGCCCCCGACCAACACTTCTACGACATGGACATCTCCTGTTGGGAGAAAGTTACCAACCTGAACATGAACGGAACGGTTTATCCGTCACTAGTATTCAGCAAAGTCATGGCAAAGCAGGGAAAGGGATGTATCATCAATGTATCTTCCATGGCCGCGTACAGTGCCATTACCCGTGTACCGGGTTATTCTGCCGCTAAAACAGCCGTAGCCAACTTTACCCAATGGCTGGCAAGCGAGCTGGCACTGAAATACGGAGACGGCATCCGGGTCAATGCCATTGCCCCCGGCTTCTTCATTGGCGACCAGAACCGCGCTGTACTGATCAATCCAGACGGTTCGCTGACTGAGCGCAGCATCAAGGTGCTGGCTAAAACTCCTATGAACCGCTTTGGCAACATCACAGAACTCAATGGAGCGGTACAATTCCTGTGTAGCGATGCAGCAAGCTTTATTACCGGAGCTTTGTTACCGATTGACGGGGGATTCAGCGCCTTCAGCGGAGTCTAAAATACAGACAATGGCAGCAGGGGGGACAAGAGAGTGTAACAGTGTGTACAACACGATGTGATACTCTCCTCCCACCCGTATTTAAATCTTTTTATCTCATAAAACTAAACGGCTCTAATACTCAATGAACATTTTTTATTTCTATAACTGAATGGCATATTAAAGAGACTTATGCTCGATATTCAGTCGGAGTTTTGCCAATAAAAGCACGGAATTGATTGTTGAAGTGAGGCAGATTTGTAAATCCCGACTCATAAGCCACTTGTGAAATACTCATATCAGTCTCCAACAATAGCTTGCAAGCATTCTCCACTCTAATTCTATTAAGAAACTGGAAGATAGTCTTTCCGGTTTCTCTCTTGAATGTCCTACACAATGCCGTCGGGTTCTGATGCGCATATTCTGCAATCTCTCCCAGAGTAATTTCATCACGGAATTTCTTATATAAATAGTTATATACCCTATGAAGTGTACTGCCGCTGGGCATTAATGTATTGTCGGGATCATAAGCTTCAGAGGAAATCAAGTCATAATGTTTATTTTTACCCAAAGCTTCCAATATAAGATATAGCTCATTCAGTTTTGCAATGCCATTAATGTCATCTATCTTATTAAACATCATCCGAATCTTTTTAAAAAGCGTACTATTCCGAAAGACTATTCCATGCTGACTTCTTGTAAGCAAAGAATATATGAAATAAAACTCAGATACCTCCCCCATTTTAATAGGGAACAGCTCATGCTTAAAATGCAATATTTCAACCTCGCAAGATTCGGTGCTAGACATCTCTCTGCTCCCACCAAACATATAATAATGCGGTACATTTCTGCCTATTACTATAATATCCCCATACGCATATTGCCTGAGCGTCTCTCCTATGAAGCCCCGACTTTCTCCTTTGGTTATTATAAGAATCTGATAATCTTCATGCTTATGTTGCTGGTTATTATAATCCAAAGATGCCTCAGTTAGATTTTCTTCTTCCAAATATCTCAAAGCGGAATTTGCTTCATAAGCTATTTCACGCGTTATTACCTTCTTCTTCATATCACTTATTTTAAGTATGCAAAGATACAAAGGAAAAATGCAAATATACAATTGAATACCTATGCAATTACCATCTAATTTTGCAGCGTCAACCGGTTACATGACAAACGAATATTAATTTAAATACAAACGATATATGAAAAGTATATTTACGACCATCAATAGAATGTTTAAGAACAATCACCATGGAATTCACCACAACATTTGTTACACTCCTCAACCGGAGCACTATTATTTTGATGAAAGAAAGTTCACGTTACAAATAGACGAGTCCAAATGTAGTGGATGCGGAAAATGTGTAGATCGATGCCCGGGAGAGGTGTTTCGCTTAAAAGAGACAGCAGAAGATACCAATATGCAACAAAGTAACAGATCAAAGCACCATAAATATGCAGTAATAGTCAATCCGGAAGGATGTATATATTGTGACCAATGCATAGACAAATGCAGGCGAAAAGCTATATATCATTCCAGGTATTGAATACATAAAAAACAGTAACAGTAGTATGGAAGAAAAAATATCTCTATCAGAAATAAAAGTATTAATCGGACAAGTTCTTAATCTTTTGAGTGAACAAAGTCTATTAAACTCAAAGAGTTTCGAAGCGAACTTCAAAAGAAGTGTCGTCTCACTTCAGTATATGTACAACGAGCTTGCAGCCCATCAAAAAGAAAAATCAGATTACAAAAGAGATGTCGTTATTCGTATAAATTACACTAAATGTACCGGTTGCGGCCGCTGTATTATGGCGTGTGGACAAAATGTATTAAAGTATAACTATCTACGGTCGGTGAAGATCAGGGTAGCAGACTCTAACAACTGCACCGGATGCTTACGATGCATGGGCAGTTGTAAGTATAATGCGATAGATATCAAGAGATATATCTAAGCCCGAACAATTATAAAAAGATTCATTTATAAAATAGACAAAGATGAAAACAAAAAAGGAAATTGCATTAATTACGGGTGGTAGCCGTGGCATAGGAAAGAATATTGCCTTAAAACTTGCCGAGAAAGGATTTGATATCATAATAACCTATCGTAAAGAAATAGTAGAAGCAGAAAAAGTGGTAGAAGAAATAGAGCATATTGGAGGCAAGGCTGTTGCAATAAAGCTTTCTCAAGAGCAGTTAGACAGATTCGATTCTTTCTTTTGTCAATTAAAACATATTCTACTGGATGAGTTCCATACAGATCATTTTAATTACTTAATAAACAATGCGGGTATAGGGCTTAGTGCTCCATTTTGTGATACAACCGAAGAGCAATTTGACTTGTTAATGAATACATTATTCAAAGGCGTTTATTTTTTCACGCAAAAAACTCTCCAATACTTAAATGACAACGGTGGAATTATAAATATATCAAGCCGATTGGCACAAGCCTCAGTACCGGGCTATTCGGCATATGCCTCCATGAAGAGCGCAATAGAAGCTTTAACCCGATACGAAGCAAAAGAGTTATCCATAAGGGGTATAAGAGTAAACTCTATAGCCCCGGGACCCATCGCAACAGATTTTGCAGACGGTGTCATCAGAGATGACGCCGAATATAATGCCAAACTAAAGGCAATGACCCCATTTGGACGTATAGGTGTGCCCGATGATATTGGGGGTGTAGTTGCCTTTCTATGCACAAAAGAAGCTGCGTGGCTAAACGGACAGCGCATAGAAATATCAGGTGGTATGAATTTATAGACTTGCATTAGCTATAAAAAGTTAAAGGTAACCGAATCTCCTTTTTGCCTCAACGAGAAGGAGATGACTTTATCTTTGATAACCGAAGTCCGACCCTCAATAAGCATTTTGGCTTCAACAGCTCCTGCGGGTAGCATAATACGGAAGTCTCCCGGTACTAAAGCGGTAATAACAGCTTTAACCGCTTTTCCATTTTTCCACTCGCAATCTACCGTTGCTCCTCCGCGGACATGCATCCCCCTAAAGCTTCCGGAATCCCAATTTGTGGGTAGAGCAGGAAGCAAATGAATAAAACCTTCATGACTTTGCAACAGCATTTCACCGACTCCTGCCGCGCCACCATAATTACCATCAATCTGAAAAGGTGGATGGGCACAGAATAAATTGGGAAATGTTCCACTTCCGTGTTGCTTTGTCAGGGGATTAATAGCCGGGTGAAGCAGNCTTTTAAAGAGNTTCCATGCACGGTCGCCGTCACCTAAACGTGCCCAAAAGTTGATTTTCCAGGCGCGACTCCATCCGGTTCCCTCGTCTCCACGACGATTTAATGTTACCTTGCATGCTTCTGAAAGAGCAGGCGTTTTTTCAGGAGATATCTGATTACCCGGATGTAAACCGTATAAATGGGAGACATGCCGATGGTGTATATCTTCTTCTCTATAATCTTCAAGCCACTCTTGCAAGTATCCGTTCTCACTTACTTGCAGCGGAGAAAAACTTTTAAGGGCTTCTTTCAATGAGTCGGAGTAATCGGCGTCGCAACCTAAAATACTGGCGGCTTCCATTACATTGGTGTATAGCTCGGTTATCAATTCAATATCCATTGTCGGTCCCATACAGATACTTACAGGAATGGAATCTCCATTCAGATAAAATGCATTTTCGGGGGAAGAAGAAGGAGCAGTCACCAACCAACCGTGCTTGGGTTCACGCACCATTGTGGAATGGAAGAACTCCGAAGCCCCTTTCAATACGGGATAGATTTGCTTCAGATAAGCAACATCACGAGTATATTGATAATGCTCCCAAAGGTGAGCGCAAAGCCATGCGCCTCCGGTATTTGTGGCTCCCCATGAAGGATGTTCCCCCGGAGCCGTATAGTTCCATACATTGGTCATCATGTGCTGTACCCATCCTTTGGCATCTTTTCCATAGAATGTACGAGAGGTCTCCTCGCCGGATGGGACCAAACGTTCTACAAACGAAATCAAAGGTTGGTATAGTTCTGTGAGACCGGCCTGTTCCAGAGGCCAATGATTCATTTGGATATTGATGTTCGTATGATAATCGCCATTCCACGGCGTTTGTATCCCATTTGCCCAAAGTCCTTGCAGATTGGGTGGGAGACTGCCGGGACGAGTGCTGCTAATCAGTAGATATCGTCCATAATTATAATATAATGCTGCCATGGACGGAGAGTCGTGAGTGGCGAAATGTGCGAGGCGCTGATCCGTGGGCAGACTGTCGGCGGGACTTACGGGCAAAGTAAGCGACACACGTTCATAAAGCGAACGGCACAAGGCGGAATGGCTTTGTTTATAAAGCTTCATTTGGGCAAGTATACCCGCTTTATCGGGGTATTTATGTGGAAGCACAGAATTGAGGAGACTGTCACAAACAACAGCATAACGCTCCCCCGCGAAAGTAGTCCCGTTAGCTTTATATGAGGTAGTGGCAGAAAGGATGATCCAAGCTTCCCTACCATTTTTCAGACTCAATCCATTGGCTATAGAGGTTTGCTGTTTACCTCCCAACGTTATCATTCGTAGGGCAATACGGTAATTCATCCCGTCTTGTCCGGGCTTTCCGCTATCCAATGCTCCATCAAGAAACAAGGTATTAGCTGCCATTGAAACAGTACCTCGTTCGGGACGACTAATACGAGCCGAAAAATTAAGCGCTTGACTACGATCGGCTAGTAGATGGATCACGATGACATCTTTATCCCGCGAAGTAAAATATTCACGCCGGAAGTTTACCCCGCTTTTTTGGAAAGTGGTATAGGCTATTGCACGACGAAAATCAAGCCAACGTCGATAATTTTCGACATCTTCAATAGTGCGTTTGCCATTATGGATAGTCGGGTAAGAATAATCCATATCCAGATTGGCAAGTAGTTGATAATTTCCATACGTTCCTCCAAACTCTGGTTTTCGCGGCACAAAACTCTTATACATAAGTTCTTGTGCTTCGCGATTATTTCCTTCAAAGAGCAATTGCCGGATTGCCGGAAGACTTCCTGCAGCATCGGGATTGCCGTAATCGGTCTCCATCCCACTCCATAACGAGATCTCATTCAAAACAAGATGTTCTTTGTCAACTCCTCCATCGGGCATAATACCCAGTCGTCCGTTACCCAATGGTAAAGTTTCTTCCCAAATACTCGCAGGAGAAGTATAATAAAGCTGATCATTGTAATCATCAGTAAAAGTTGTCTGTGCAATTCCCGCAACAGGCGCACAGGCGACAACTAGTAGAGAAGTGATAAAGAATTTTTTCATAATATTATAAGCAATACTTTTAGCAGACTGACACAAAAATAGTATAAAAATCAGATAAGCTTACTCCGCTTGAAGATGTTTTAATATAAAAGCGAGAGATTTTTATCCAATCCCCTGCTTTTACATCATAAAACGATTTCGTTCTTTTATCCTAAAGGATCTTCATTACCACTTCCACCGGAACCGTTTCCATCCTGTTCTGACCCACCGTCCGTACTTCCGTTCACACTACCCTTTCCCAGCGACAGTCTTTCTACCGTGGCCTTACCCAGCATGTTTTTGAAATAGCTTCCCGGATAAAAGATAATTTTCCGACGATACACCGTATTTGCATCCACATCGTCCGCTTCCGCCTGGCTCTTTGCATTCAGTCCCGGACGGAAGCAACCGAAGTCTCCCAACTGCACGGAATATCCTTTGTCCAAGTCCATATTCAGTGTATCAACCAGTCCATCAATCACCATCTTCACCACGCCACGTGGTGCCATACTCACTTTCTGTACTTCTTCGCATAGTGTCTCAAAATCCACCGAGCCCAGTACCTTTGCCTTTGCCACAAACTTCTCTGTTTTGGTTTTATCGAAACCAAATACTACTTTTTTTACTTCAAATTTAATAGCCATAATTTTTGCTTTTTAATTGTTAATAAGTATACTGTTTATTCTCATCTCATCCGGGAGCAGGAAGTTTTTCACCGTGAGGCCTCAACGGTCAGACTTCTGTTTCTCAAATGCGATGTTGCAAAGTTAGGGTGAGAAGTAAGCAAAAGCAAGAAAATGGCATCTACAGCCTGAATGCACAATTCGCTAATAATTAAGAGATTACAAAAGAGGCATCTCTACAGTGAAATAACTGCAGAGAGCAGTGATGGAAAATGGGAAAGATTTGTTTCATTCACCCGAACACGATCAAGATTTCAGCGTGCAGGATGCCAGGTTGCAGCTAGTCAAGGAGCGGGACAGTCCGGACAAGTTTCGCCTTTCCCTCAACGGGCAAAATATCATCGACTGGTTCAAGCAAAAATATCAAGAAGTGAGGCAGACAACAAGACCGCATATAAAGCCTCAGGAATCGGGTAAAAACAAAGATATTAGGAGATAATTGTGGCTAACTCACAAATATTTACTAAATTTGGAGGTGTTGTCAACGCGTTAAGCAAATGAACCGGATAAAAACCGAGCATACCATCTATGATAACAAAGCGGTTGTAAAATTGATTTTCGATTACGACGCTGCGTTGGTCGCCCGTATCAGGCAGGAGTTGCCCGTAGCGTGGTGGAGTCGAACGATGCGTTGTTGGTATGTGGAAGACCAACCCCAGAAAATAGCGGCTTTGCAAAATCTGGGAACCGAGGGCGGTCAAAAGACCTTGCCCGACGTCATTGCATCCGATGATAACGCTGGTATATTGAAGCGGTTTTCCGATTATATGAGGCAGAAGCGGTACAGCTCCAAAACAACGAACCGCTACGTGGAATGTTTAAGGATATTCCCGAATTCCCACCAGTCCAAGCATTATTTGGAAATAGACAATACGGATATTGCCGGATTTAACAAGGATTATATATTAGCAAAGAAACTTTCCGCAACCTATCAGGGACAGTTTGTAAATGCCATCAAGCTGTTTTACGAGAAAATTCCACGAAAAAAAATCGTTATAGAAGAACTAGAACGCCCCCGGACGGGAAGCCCGTTACCCCATGTGTTATCTAAAGAAGATGTTGCCCGACTCATTTCCGCTACAGCAAACATAAAGCACAAAGTGATACTTTCGCTGATTTACTCCTGCGGGTTGCACAGGGGCGAGTTGTTGAACATGCGGATAACGGATATTGATTCCAAGCGCAACATTATCAATATCCGCCATGCCAAAGGCGATAAGGACAGGATTGTTCCGCTATCCGACAAAATATTGCAACTGCTTCGGGAATATGTTAGGCAGTATAAGCCGAAAGAGTGGCTGTTAGAGGGGCAGATAGCCGGAACGCAGCATACGCTTCGCCACTGTTATGCTACGCATTTGCTTGAAGCAGGTATGGATATCCAGTATATTCAGGCGTTGTTAGGTCATAAACACAGTAAAACAACCGAAATATATACCCATGTTACCACAAGAGTATTCAAAACATTAAATCGCCGTTCGATGATTTGGAGATATAAAACAGTAAATAGATTGGAAATGGGATGCTATAAAATTAGCACTCTATCTCCTAAAACACCCATAATGGATGCTAATCGAGAGCACCAATAATCAAGTTATGTGCAATTATTGCGTAAAAATAGAATTGTCTAAAATTAATTAAAACCCCAGTGTATGGATCATTCTCAGAAACTTCGAATTAAGACAGCGATGATTGTCTATGAACTAGAAACGTCATTAGGTAATTATGTAATTGAGAATGAAACATTACATACAATACCCGATTCTAGCATAGATTCAATTATCCAACGTGAAGAAAATAGAGGGAACAAAATATCAAAGGAGAATCTAAATCTAATCGTTGAATCAAGTTATTTAGACGAAATTTTCAACTTTGCTATAAATATAACTCAAAATACGAGTCAACATCAACACATGGTTGAATTAAAACAGTTGTGTTCATTATTAGGAATTTTTGATATTAGAAATGCTGTCAGTCATCCGAATCGCTCTTTTCCTGATTGTTATTGGTTTAGAACAGCAACAATTGCAAGTGATCCTTTAATTGAAAAATTAAATTTATCTACAATAAGAACTGCATTAAATTCGGCTATGGAGGAGAATCTCAACACCCCACCTGACGAATGGCTATATAATGTAAATTGGGCGATACCAAATACTTTACCATCAACTTTTGATCATGAAATTACTGGTTTATTGGGGCGAGATAAAGAATTCAAAGACCTTGAGAATGTATTGTCTAAGAAAAGAAATAATCTAGTTGCTATTGTCGCACCTGGTGGAATTGGGAAAACAGCATTAGTCCTTCAATATTTAAAAGACATATCACTAAATCCAACATGGTCATCAAGATTAAGTGCTATTATATTTTGTACATTAAAGAACGAGAAACTTACAGTTGATGGTATTCAACAAATAAATTCAATTAATGGAATAGAGCAAATTAAGGATTCGATTTTAATAGATTTGAAATCCATTTATTGTGATTCTAACATTAACACATTTGAAGAAGCCATTAATATTTTGGACGATGAAAATATTCTCATTTGTATAGATAATTTGGAGACACTTTTAATAGACTCACAAAAAGAATTTATCGAATTTAATGAATCGTTGCCTATTAAATGGAAACTGGTCGTAACTAGTAGAATTTCAATAGATTCTGCTACGACCGTTCCATTAGAGCCATTGGTTAAAAGACATGCCGTCAATTTAAGTCGAAACTATCTCAAAAAAAGAGGCGTACTGGATTTTAAACAAGAGGATTTAGAAAAAATAGCAGAGACTGCAAATAATAATCCATTAGCAATTCGTCTTACTATTGATTTGTATCTAAAAGGAGGTGATATAGTATCTTCAATTTCTAAATCACAAAAAGACATCGCATCTTTTTCATATAAAAATCTCATAGAAGCATTAAAAGATAATTCAGTTACAATATTAGAAGCTATATATGCTATTGGAAATCCTAATAAATCTGAATTAACGGAATTTCTAAATATAAACAGAGAAGAACTAATTGAATCAATAAATGAACTTGCCAAGACGAGTCTGATAGTCAGAACAATTGATGAATATGGAAATGACACATACGAATTAAGTGATTCTATAAAAGACTTACTTTTAACTAATCCTAAAAATATTGAAGTAAGAAATAGTATTACCGAAGATGTTAAGAAAAGAAAAGCTAAGATATTAGAACAATCTACAAGAATAAAACAATTAGGATTATCTGAATTTGACGAAGAGTATATTTCAGATAATATTGATCCCTCAATTTATAGCTTAATAACCGATTTAAATAAATGCTTAGGCAGTCATTCAAATCACAATCACACTGAACTTATTGATATCAAAGAAAAATTCAATAATTTGGTCAAATACAAAAGTAATGACTGGTTATTATTATATAATTTTTCTAGAATATTTAAAGCATTAAAAGATACAAGTAATGAATTAATATATTTAAAAAAAGCAGAAGACATTAATTCAGAATCACCGAGAATTAAACTTGCTATTGCATTGAGATACTTTTATAATAATGATTATCAAGATGCACTAGAATACTTTGATAATTTGATTGCAAAAGGGTATGATAATCCAGAAATATCAAATAAAAATTTCAGTTTTTCAACTACAAAATTATTCTATTTATGCCTTATATATTTAGGTGAATATGACGCTATTATAGAAAAATCGACTAATTGGAAAAGCCATAGTAATTGGAATGGCATTATCGGTGCATCAAGAGCAACAGCTCTAAAAAGAAAAATAGAATTTAATCATTCTTCTAAATCCCTCACAACACCATTAATCTATGAAATTCTTGATATATTCAACTACATCTTTGATACTGAAAGCTATTTTGATGTTGCATGTATAGAAGCAAACAAAATTATAAAAGATTTAGATTTCATTTTAAACACCACATATAATTATTCGGATGAAATAATATTGAAGTACTTAAATTTTATTTCTATCCATTTTTTCAACATCATTTCAAAGCTTAGGAACGAAAGTATAAATAATTCCGAAAATCAACATTTCATTAAAAAACTTTTTGAATTTGAAATTGAGAATAATCCTATTAGATTGGTTTCTTGGTACAAAAAAAACATAGAAGATAAAAGTAAGTATGATGTTGAACACATTAATGAATTAGAAAGCGATGGTTACGAAATCGTCAAAGTCTATCATATACCAGAGGATAAAGGTTACGGCATGTCAAGTTTTATGTTTGCAGAAAACAATAAGAAAAAACAGTTCTATTTATCTGTGAATTTCTTTGATGAAGGTTGGAATCGCTGGGGTTACATTAAAGAAGGTGATTTATTAGCTATTAAATATACTGCACCAAGATACGAAGGTAAACCATTTCAAGCTGTTGAGATTTTAGAAATAGATCAATATTAAAAACAGCACATAACAACAAGTTTGGCGCAATGGCGGATTAAAGTGGATTTTGGAAGTTTTCTGATTTCTATCTACAAAAGCCGTTGTGCTTTTGCTTTTTTAGTAATTTAGCAATGCAAACGGCTTTTGCTAACGGCGTGTGTAAACAATAACCCAAAAGTAGTCCACTATAATAATTAAAAAGTATGCCACTTGGTTCGTACATAGAGTCTGTTTATTACTTTTTCCCTATCGTAATTACGTAAGCCCCCGAGTAACTACACGTTTTTTGATATACGAAAAATGGCTATAGTATTTTCGAGTACTATAGCCATTCTGTATTTAATATAATTATTAGAATGTCATTAGAGTTCTTTAGAGTGAGCACAGCCCGGTAGTAACTTCACAAGTTCATCTCTTGATTTGTTTTTTAAGGCATAGGGTAATTTTGTAAGCCTCCCGTAAAGTACATTAAACAATGAATTAGTGCCCACTTGTATCAAGTTTCCCCAACTCTTAACGAGTTGATTCAAGTTGGTACTATTTCTAACAAGTTTGTTCTAATTTGATTTTTTGTTCCAATTCGTGAGAAGCAGCTCTTTCACATCCATCTTTTCCTGTTTGTATATAGGTAGCTTCCATAATACATCGGTCATCCATTCTCTTGGATCAACACCGGCAGCTTTGCATGTCCCTATTAAAGAAAATACTATCGCTGTACGTACAGCAGAGTCATCATTTCCACAGAACAGATAATTTTTGCGTCTTATCGCCAGAGGGCCTATTGCATTTTCAATGAGGTTATTGTCTATGTTTATTTTTCCGTCATTGACATAATCCCTGTACGATAAATCTCTTCTTTACTTCCCTTTCTCTATCACATACACCACATTCCTCCCCGCACCAAATTTCATCAGCAATCCGTCTTCAATAAACAGGTTCAGATCGGTGACCGCCTGTTTTACGCTACGCCCTGCCAGGCGGGCATACTGTGCACGACTAATACAAGGATACTGCTGCAAATATTCTTCGAGCAAACGGTAACGTTGCTCCACGGAAAGAGGCGATACACGGGATTCGGATCTCGATGCCGATTGCGGATGCCGTTCCAAAGTCATCTTTTTGTCTAGTTGCCTGTAGAACTCTTTACTTATACGAAAATTCAGCCCCCGGAGCTTCACCGAAGGGGCACGAAGGTCTTTCTTTTCCATAACTTCATGCTCGCTGCTCAGCGAAGGGGTAAAATATCCGAGTTCACCGAGTTCCACCGACCAACCATCGGCAAGGCAGTCACGCAACTCATCCATAAAGGCGGACATGGCACCTTCAAGCAGGCTACGACTAATGCCTGTAAATCGGTGGACACGATCCAGAAATTCCTTCTGCCCAACAGTTCCCTTAGGAATGAAGCGGGGATAAAGAGATTGTTGATCACCGGTTTGACGAACATCCGGTTTTTCGAAAAGGTCGTAATATGCACTCATTAGCTATGTCGTTTTTAATGCCTCGCACAATATCTGCATGGCGTCGGATTTAAGTTCTAGTCTTGCCGTTCTTACCTCTTTTCCTTGCAAGGATTAAGGAACGGCATAGTAGCGATTTTTTCGTTCTACCGTGGAGAAAGTTTTGTTCCACCATGGAGAACTTTTTATTCCATCATGGTGGAACGAAAAGATCCCCGTGATGGAAAGAATAAATGTTAGTATACAAATGTACTAACCTTGCCTGGGAAATGCAATAGAAGTGCCCTATAAAATGACAGTGTGCGGGTAAATTATGATTTACCCGCACACTGTTCCTTTGGTTTAAGAGCGTATGTCAACAATAGACTAACACCATTATGTCGTCATCTGATTCTATCGATTAAGAAGCGGCATAAGGAAGGGAGAGCTTTGATTGCCGCCCCATCTATTGCAACTCAAATTCAGTCGTCTGATGAATATCTGTAGATGAAGAACCTATATAGACTTTAAACTTACCAGGTTCGGCTTTCCAATCTTGTTTTGCTTCATCATAGAATTTTAAGTCGTCAAGCGAAATAGTAAAGGGCACCAGCTTCTCTTCACCCGGAGCTAATTCCAGTTTTTGGAATGCTTTCAGTTCCTTGAGCGGACGAAGTACACTGCATTTCTCATCACCGAGATAAAGTTGTACCACTTCTTTTCCAGTGCGGCTCCCGGTGTTCTTCACCGAAACGGAGATGGTCAGCTTCCCGTCGGAGTCCATCGTCTTGGCAGACAGTTGTGGTTTACCGTAAGCAAAGGTTGTATAACTCAGCCCATGACCGAAGGAAAAGAGTGTAGTTATCTTCTTCGTATCATACCAGCGGTAACCTACCAAGATATCGTCTTTATAAACTTCCCTGATGCTGTCACCCGGATAAGAGAGTTTACCAAACGAATGCGCACCACAATCAGTCAGTTTCACCGGGAAAGAAAAAGGTAATTTACCACTTGGATTCACCTTTCCACTAAGAATATCCGCTAATGATCTTCCTCCCATCGAACCAAGATACCAACCTTGTACAATGGCAGGAACTTGTTTAACCCAAGGCATTTCTACCGCATTACCGGTGAGCAGAACCAAAACCAGATTTTTATTCACTCCCAGTAAAGACTCAATCAGTTCGTTTTGACCGAAAGGCAAAGCATAACTTAAACGATCGGCACCTTCACAGTCCTGAAAATTATTTTTATTCAAGCCACCTACCAATATAACAAGATCTGCATCTTTAGCCATCTTCACTGCAGCAATACGAAGAGAGTCACTCACACTCTGAGATACCTCTTCAGCCCGGCCGTACATGGGTCGTCCTGCAGCATATCCACGGGTATATGATATTTTATCACCATAAATTTCGCGCAAGCCCTCTAAAGGAGATATCATATCCTTAACCTTCAAGTCAGATGACCCTCCACCCTGATTAAGCATACGGATAGCATTATCACCTACTACAAGAATATTTTTGTACTTATCGCCGGCAATGGGGAGAAGAGGGGCACTTTTTTTGGTAGCTGCAGGAGAGGCATTCTTCAATAGAACAATTCCCTCATCGCCAATAGTACGTGCAGCCTGATAATGATCGTCGGTAGTCAATGTGCCGAACGGTTTATGCCGGTTCATCGATGTACGGAAAATAAGTCGTAGAATGCGGGATGCTTTATCATCAACCGTACTCATCGGAACCTTACCCGACTTCAGCATTGCCANATAAGGCTTCGCTAGATAATAATCATCGTAAGTGAATTTACTTTCGGAGGTCAGTCCATTGGTATACGAACCCATTTCAATATCAAGTCCGTTCATTGCAGCTTCATAAGTATCATGACAGCCACCCCAGTCGGTAATCACCACTCCATCGAAGCCCCAGTCTCCTTTCAGAATCTTATTCAGGGTAAGTTCGTTATGGCAGGCATGTTGTCCACGTATTTTGTTGTATGATCCCATTATAGTCCACGACCCTCCTTTTTGCACCGCAGCTTTAAAAGCCGGAAGATAGATTTCATGCAAGGCACGGTCACTCAATTCCACATCAATATGTCCTCTCCATAGTTCCTGATTGTTCAAGGCATAGTGCTTCACACAAGTTGCCACTCCATTCTTTTGGACTTCGCGAATATAAGGCACACACATTATGCCGGCCAAATAAGGATCTTCACCCATGTATTCAAAGTTACGCCCATTGAGTGGGGTACGGTAAATATTCACCCCGGGACCTAAAAGCACATCTTTTCCACGGTAACGGGCCTCCTCACCAATCGCCTTACCATAAGCAGCGGACATATCGGGATTCCAGGTAGCTGCCAGACAGGTCAGTGCAGGAAATGCAGTAACACTGTCGTTCGTCCATCCGGCATAGCCCCAGTCATTCCAGTTAATTTCAGCACGCACCCCATGAGGGCCGTCACTCATCCAAAGTTCGGGAATGCCCAAGCGTGGTACTCCCGGACTGCTAAATTTACTTTGGGCATGGCAGAGTGCCACCTTTTCTTCCAAAGTCATACGCCCCAAAGCGTCTTTCACACGTGCCTCAACAGGCTGGTTATCGTCTAAGTAAACAGGGGTCTGCGCCATCAGCATTCCAGCAGTGCACATACCAAGTAGACAAGCTAGCAAATGTTTCTTCATTATATTTTTATTCAGGTTAAGTAATTGAACAGAATTAGTTTAATACATTTATTTTTTATATTGCTCATTTTTAGCGTTTTACAAATACGTATACTAGCAATTAATTATGAGCACTTACTTATATGGTATTATTTATTATGGTCTATTGACCTTGATCTTGATTTCATCGGCTTTCAAGCTTTCCGATCGGGCCGAGAGCTTGATATTTCCTGGTTTTCCGGTGTTCTGTATCACGATCAGACACTTACCGTGAAAAGCTTTACGATGATTTGCTTTAAACTTTTCCAAAGAAATCGGATTACCGTTATCCACTCCCGCTATAAATCCGGCACCCTCAACGTCAAAAGAAATCAAACTTTCAGCTTCGGGACAAAGATAACCGTCTTTATCCAATACTTCAACGGTTACNAACGAAAGATCTTTGTCGTCTGCTAAAATAGACTGCCGATCTGCCGTCAGCCGAATACGGGCAGGTTTACCGGCCGTGTGAATTTCGCGTTTAAGCACAGTTTTACCCGCTTTACGTGACACCACGCTTACTACTCCCGGTTCAAACTTTACACGCCACATCACGTGGAAATCATCTTTTCCTTTCCGGCGCACCCCTTGGGATTTTCCATTGATAAACAGCTCCACTTCATCCGCATGATTGTAATAAGCCCACATATCAATTTCCTGCCCCAGCGTCCAATTCCAATGAGGGAAAAGATGTAGGACATCCTTATTCGTCCATTCCGATTGATAGAGGTAATAAATATCTTTAGGGAGTCCTGCCAAATCAACGATTCCGAAATAAGAACTGCGTGCCGGCCATCCATATGGTGTCGGTTCACCCAGATAATCGAACCCTGTCCAAATATATTGCCCGCTTATAAAATCATTATTCTTCACCTGACGAAGCGACTGCTCATGAGTGCTTCCCCATGGTACATGACAGTTATCATACGAAGAGCAAGAGAAACTATTCTCATAAAAAGGCTTATCCCAACGTTCGGGCCAAATATACATGGAGTCGCTCGGCATGCGGTAGTAACCGCGGGTCATCAATGCAGATACACTTTCGGTGATCAGAAACGGTTTTCCGGGAAATTTTCCGGGAACGCCGGCAAACCAGGCATCATGATAATTAAAACCGATTATATCCAATGCTCCCGAGCGGAACAAATGGTTATCGGGGTTGGGCTCGTTGCAACCTGCGGTCACAGGACGACCGGGGTCAAAGCTTTTCACCATATCTGCCAATTTGCCACACAATAACGAATTCACACTCATTTCCCCTTCCTTTGCCAACTTGTCGGCACTATGCCCGAAATTTAAAATCAGGTTAGCCTCCTCCAAGCTCAAGGTATCCGCACGAACATCCGTCCACTGCTCCAATACCTCATTTCCAATGCTCCACATAAAGATGCTGGGATGATTACGGTCGCGAAGGACCAAATCGGTCAGATCACGTTCATACCAACGGTCAAAATAACGGGAATAATCATGGGAGGTTTTCTTTTTACGCCACATATCAAAAGTTTCATCCATCACAATAAATCCCATACGATCGCAGAGATCAAGCAATTCGGGTGCGGGAGGATTGTGTGAACAGCGAATACCGTTGCACCCCATCTCCTTAAGTATTTGCAGTTGGCGCTCTATGGCGCGAGTGTTAACGGCAGCTCCCAGACAACCAAGATCGTGATGCATGCATACACCATTTATTTTCAAGGATTCATCATTCAGAATAAAACCCTTACGGGCATCAAAACGGAAGGAACGAATGCCGGTAAGCGTGTCATAGCTATTGATGACAACGCCTCCTTTTATCACTCTTGTCCGAATGGTGTACAAATAAGGATGATCCACACTCCACAGCTGAGGATTTTTGACAACAAACGGCTGACTTATTTCCGATTCTTCCCCTTTAGCTATATGTAGGGAAGCGGAATTGGTGGCTACCACCAATCCATCTGCATTGATCAACTCCGAGGTTAATCTCACAAGGACATTCAGATCACTCTCATTCAGTATTTTTGTACGAATATTCAGGTTGGCACTACTTTTGGTCACCTCACTGGCTGTGACATAAGTACCCCAGCGCGCAATATGTACCGGATTGAGCTTTGTCAGCCAGACNTTCCGATAGATNCCGCAACCCGAATACCAACGTGAATTTGGTTGTTCCGCGTTATCAACCCTTACGGCAATCACATTCTTCTTGCCCCATTTCACATAAGGAGTGAGGTCATAACCAAACGAGATATATCCATAAGGGCGGGTTCCCAGCAAATGTCCGTTAATATAAACGGAAGAGTTCATATAAACTCCATCAAAATCAATGTTCAACCGTTTTCCTTTATCACTCTCTTTGACGACAAATGATTTACGGTACCATGCTATACCTCCGGGCAAGGCACCTCCACCCGTGCCGGAAGGATTATCTTTACTGAATTCTCCCTCAATAGCCCAATCGTGCGGAAGGTTCAGCCTTCTCCAACCCGTATCGTTATAATCATAACGTGCTGCGACTGAGTCGTCACCCAAACAGAAGAGCCAATCGGAGTTAAAGTCTGCCCGACGGAGCGTGTCGGCTTTGGCAGAAGAGCTTCCAAGGAAACCCAACAACAGACCGAGCTGTAGCAGGATCAGGCAAAACTTCATAATTTCACGGTTTGTTGTTTACCGTTGTATTTAACCAATATCCCTTTAGCTTTCAGATCAAAAGGTTGCGGTTTGTCCTTAGTAGCAAAAATAATATTGAATGTACGCTCTTTTAGCATGCCCAGAAAGTCGCCGTTACGGTTGCCTATTGTCAGTTCGCGCTTCTTATTATCGTAACTGAACGATATTTGTGCATACTTTCCTTTTTCATAGTTATAATTCACGCCTTCATCCTCGTATAGCGTAAACTTACCATCCTTTCCGGCATAGACATACAAAGTGATTTCCGAAGGTTGTTTCTGATTGCTATATTCCATATCAGGTCCATAAGGTATTATGGCTCCCTCACGTATAAACAACGGAATATGCTCGTAAGGAGCAGCCACCATCAGCTTCTGACCTCCTGAAAGATGTTTTCCAGTGTAGAAATCGTACCACCCCGATCCGGCGGGGAAGTAAACTTGTCTCTGACGTGCACCATATTCGTAGACAGGCGCTACAAGTAATGCCGGACCAAACATATACTCATCCCCGATATTATTGACACGGGTATCCGCCGTGAAATCCATAACCAATGGTCTCATGATGGTATAATCATTGAAATAGGTCATACCAGCCAACGAATAGATATAAGGCATCAAGTTATAGCGCAGTTTTGTATAGTACAAAATGGTATTATATGCCGGATGTCCTTCGGGAGCTATGTTCCAAACCTCACGATAAGGAAACTGTCCATGCGAACGGAATAAGGGACAAAATGCACCGAACTGATACCAACGGGTATTCAACTCTCTCCACTCTTTATAGTCGGCATTCTCCCGACCTGTTTTATCGAACTCGAATTGCCCTTTTTCGTAACGCTTCTCTACAGAGAAACCACCAATATCCATTGTCCAATAAGGTATGCCACTAACAGCAAAATTTAAGCCCGCAGAGATCTGTGACTTCATATCTTCCCATCGGGTTCCGATATCACCACTCCAGGTTGCCGTGGAATAACGTTGCAATCCGGCATATCCCGAACGGGTAAGGAGAAAGACCCGCTTATTATTATCTACGCCACGCTGCCCATTGTATATGGCATCGGCATTCATCAAGGCATAAGCATTGAAATACTGGGTTGAAGAGCCCAGTGCAGTGGGACCGCAAAGTTTTTTACGATAATCTATATCCGAGCAACTCCGAATATCGGGTTCACTGGCATCCATCCACCACGAATCAATTCCCAAACTATACAATTTTTCATTGATTTGCTTCCAAAATAATTTCCGAGCACCTGCAGAATAGGCGTCATAGAAAGAGCCTATATAGCCTTTGCCCACCCAATCACGAATACTGTCTTTTACCGCCTGACGGTACATCCACCCTTCTCGATCAAACTCTTTATAATACTCCGTGGTATAATAGAATTTAGGCCAAACGGATATCATCATTTTTGCATTCATGGCGTGAATAGAATCGAGCATGGCTTTTGGATTGGGGAAGCGCGATTTGTCGAATTCATGGGTTCCCCAAGAATCATCGGTCCAATAGCGCCAGTCGAGTATAATATTATCGATAGGAATATGGCGTTTACGAAATTCTTTTAAGTTAGCCAGCAACTCATCCTGCGTTTTATAACGTTCACGGCTTTGCCAAAATCCCATCGCCCATTTAGGCATGATCTGTGATTTGCCGGTCAGCGTACGGTATCCCCGAATGACATCATCCATATCATTGCCATATACAAAGTAATAATTCAGTTCATCATTCATCTCGCTCCACCAGGCTTGTTTATTCTGCTCTTCCTGGGGAATAGGAGACAACGCCCGTAAACCGCAATAAGAAGCATCTCCATCCGGTAACCATTCCACCTTTAACGGAACGCGCTTACCGGCTTTTAAATTCAGCGAGAACTTGTAGCTATTAGGATTCCATGCGGTACGCCAACGCTCGGGAACAACCAATTGATTATCAATATACACTTTAGTATAACCGGCATAATAGAGAATTAACTTAAAAATTCCGGTCTCGGATGGTTCTATTTCTCCTTCATACGTCACTTTCGAGCCACCAAGCCGAAAGTCGGCGGGTAAGTTCTTTATTGTATTCAAATCTTCAAAATACAATGAATCTTCATTACGGACAATGACCTTATTCGATTTATTACCGGGGATATAAGTACCGGTTAATCCGCCGGATCTACCCTCTTTATCGTATAATTTGAAGACACGCTGCAATTGGGAATAACCCCGTTGATCGCCAAACCGACATAAAGAATAACTATCCCACAAAATACCATAGTTCTTATTGGAGACAATAAAAGGTACGGATACTTTAGTATTATATTGAAAAAGTTCCTCATTCTTTCCCTTATAGTTAAACTCATCCGCTTGATGTTGTCCCAGCCCATAGAAAGCCTCATCATTTGGAGATTGGAATATTTGTCTCACGGAGTAGCCTTTGGTATTGTCCACCGCTATGGGCTGGAAACTCCGTCCTCCTTTATCTTCGGACAAGATCAGGCGACCTGTAGAATCAGCAAAAACAACCTCTCCTGTAACAGTAGAGACCTTAGCCTCTAACTTTGCTGTTTTCAAAACGACAGTATCTCCCTTTTCTTCGAGAGAAAAAGTGATAGGCACACTTTGAGGAACAACGATTAAACTGGAATTAGTGGAAAACCNGGACTCAGGAGTTGCCGATACATGTATAAGTTTTTCACCCATTACTTCGAGTCGTACCTTGCGGACATCAGTCGGGTTTTGCTGTTTAAGAGTAATAACAATCCCTCTGGCTGTTTTCTCATAATTATGCCCGGAACATCCTATTGCCATCGAGCCGGCAAGGACAAATGCTAAAGTGCTTTTCAATCTCATTATGGTAATATTTTAAGTATTTTCACGGAAGTAAAAGTAAAAAAAAACATGGAGAGTATAAATTCTCCATGTTGATCGGAATGGGGCTATTTGATGAAATGACCGCACCGAATGTTTCTGTATAGGGTACTTTTTGTTATTTACCCTCTTGCTCCTGATAAACCGAAGGTAAGAGCCCAAATTCCTCCTTAAAGTATTTGCTAAAATATTTGGGATTATTGAAGCCCACTTCATAGGCAATTTCAGAAACATTACGCTGACTTTCGCGTAAGAGTTGCGCTGCCCTTTTTAAGCGAATGATCCGAATAAACTCAATTGGAGTCTTCCCTGTTATTTGTAAAAGTTTCTTATATAAATGTACCCGACTCATTCCCAGCTCATGGCTCAACTCCTCAACAGACAATTCCGGACGGGAAATATTTGCCTCCACATATTTAATGGCATTTTCAATGAGCTTCTCGTCCAGCGAAGTAATTACAATCTCACTTGGCTCAGGATCAATACGTCCCCTCAACTTATTCTTACTGCTCAAATCAATCAACTTACGCAAACGCAGAATCAGAACTTCCATATTAAAGGGCTTTGTCACATAATCATCCGCTCCAATAGTCAGGCCCTCCACCTTATTTTCGACCGATTGCTTTGCGGTAAGCAAAACCAATGGAATACCACTTGTACGCTTATCCGATTTTACCCAACGACACAACTCATTGCCATCCATTTCCGGCATCATGACGTCGCTAATTATAATATCGGGCATCAATTCAGGAATAATTTGCCACGCTTCACGCCCATTGGATGCAGAATGTACCCGGAAATACAAGCTAAGAGCATGGCACATAAAAGCAACAAAATCAGTATTGTCGTCTACAATCAAAGCCAATGGCTTATTACGCTTTTCATTACGTTGGAGGCTCTGAGAAGTATCGTCAGTCTTGGCATTATCATTTTGTCGATCTTCCAAGGTTCTTGCCGACAATGCAACCACATCCTCTTTAGCAGCTTCCTCGGATAGAGGTGTGGCTACGATGACAGCTGAATGATTCACCGGAATATGAACGACAAAAACACTACCGGATCCGGCATTATCGAATACTCGCACAACTCCCCCATGCAAAGTAACATAATCACGCACCAAGCTCAACCCGATACCACTACCTGTTGAGGAATTCCCTCCCCCTTTTCTCTCAGCTTGATAAAATCGTTCGAAGATATGCTCTTTTTCTTCATCACTTATACCTATCCCTGTGTCGGAGACCTTAATTTCGAGTGTTTCCGGATTACCTTTTATTACTTCCAAAGAAACATCCACACGACCACCATCAGGAGTAAATTTAAAGGCATTGGATAAAAGGTTCATTATAATTTTAGCAACTTTATCTTCGTCAAATGACATATTTAAAGCTTCAATTGCAGAAAAAAAAGTCAAATGTACATTACGCTTTTCGGACAACTCAAGGAAAGAATTACAAATATTCCGGGCATACGATATTATTTCACCTTCGGAAAGGTCAAGATGCAAACCGGCCACCTCATTTTTTCGAAAATCCAATAATTGATTCACAAGATTCAACAGCTTAACAGCATTTCGGTGCATCATTTTTAATTGATCCAAGAGAACGATATCTTTCGCATCTTTCATCATACTTTCCAACGGAGATATAATAAGAGTCAACGGGGTTCTCAACTCATGACTGACGTTAGTGAAAAAACGGAACTTCATTTGATTCACCTCTTCATTTCTTTCCGCTTCTCTTTCTATTTGTTGTATCTTAAACTTATTGCGTTCTCTCCGCAGCACAACATTGCGTGCCCAAAACAAGATGCCTATAAGAATACAGATATATAATATAAAGGCCCATGTAGTCAACCAGAAAGGAGGCATGATAATAATCTTCAAACTCGCTTCATCCTTACCTTGATAACCATCACTATTAATGGCCTTAACTTTCAAAATATAAGTACCGGGGGACAGATTCGTATAAGTGACACGATGCATATCAGCAGTACCAAACATCCAATTTTCATTGAATCCTTCGAGTTTATACATGTACTGTGTCTTATCAGGAAGAATATAATTATCGGAAGCAAAGAATATCGTAAATACGTTTTGCCTGTAATTAAGCTTGATCTCACGGACTTTATTCAACGCTTCACCCAATAAAACTCTCCCGCCATATTCCTTTCCTATAGCAATATCCTCATTAAACAACTGAAAACCGGTAAACAAGACTTTTGGCAAAGCACGATTATATTTGATATGATCGGGGTAAAAAGTATTTACTCCATACAACCCTCCTATCATAATTTCGCCTGTCGACAAATGTTTGATGGAGCGTTGGTTAAACTCACAGCTTTGTAAGCCATCTTTGTCATCATAAGTATAAACGCGGAAGGCATAGGTACCAGACTTGGTATCAACAACAGGAACAATATTCATTATACCGTTGGATGTTGTAACCCACATGTTCTTGCTATTATCTTCAGTTATTCCTGCTATAAATTGCTTTAAATTATCTTGAGTAGAAGAAACAATCTGCAATTTGTCGTCTTTTGGACTGTATACATTTAACCCGTCACGAGTCCCAATCCAAATCAACCCCCTACTGTCTTCGTACACCTGATTCATACTCTGATTAGAAAAACGTACCGTTCCTGCCATATTCCCGGCTAAATTGGTGAACTTTCGTGTTTTCAGATCAAGAATAGATATACCAGAAGAAGCCGTACCTATAACCAATCGTTCATCATGGGTTATACAGATAGAGACAATATGATTCGAAATAATACCGGAGTTCCCTAAATTATAAGTGATAAAAATTCCGGTTTTCGGGTTAAGACATTGCAAGCCTCCTCCTAAAGTCCCAATCCAGATATTCCCATCCCGATCTTCCGCTAAAGACCATACATTATTATTGGCCAAAGAATTCATATCTCCCGGACGATTTTTATAATAGATAAACTTATGACCGTCAAAGCAATTTAAACCTTCCCAAAAGGTTCCAACCCAAAGCTTACCGTCCCTAGCCTTTAGCAAGGAAACAATAACATTAGAGGATCCAGTGGCTTTCCCTTCATGAATACTATAAAATGTTTTCTTGTTCGTCTTCGGTTCCCAACGAATTAGTCCGGCATCATTTGTACCCACCCATATACTTCCATCATTATGTTCATCAATACAGTTTACATCGCCAATATGGTTAATGCCAAACTTAAAGATACTCTGATCATAGTAAGCAATTCCTTTCTTATAGGTACCAATCCACATCACTCCGCTAGTATCTTCATATAAAGCGTTTATGGTATTGTTGGGTAAACCACGTTCATCGCCCGGACGATAAGACAGAGATGTTTTCTTTTTGGTTTTCTTATCCAAAATATCTATTCCGCCATGATCCTTACCAAACCAAATATGTCCATACTTATCTTGTGCAATAGTATGTAAGATATTATAGGATCGTATATCAATTTCACCATACCATCGTGTATCGAGTTTACGGGTAGACAAATCATAAACCCACATACCCGGAGAACCATATACCCATAGATTATTATCTCTATCCACAAAAAGAGAGAAAGTTTCATTAATAGCCCGCTGCTTTTCAATATCGGAAAGTTTCCATTTCACACGAAGATTGTCCCGATCAACACAAACAACAAGCCCTGTAGAATAAACCAACAAAATACCCTCACTACATTCCACTATATCACTCACGTTTACTGTCGGGAGCCCTTTATTACTGAAAAGTAAAGCCCCTGCTTTCTTATCACCGGAACGGTATCTAAAACAACCTTTGCCGTCCACAACAAACCAAAGGACTTTTCTTTTATCCGACAATACCAATCTCGGACTGGCCTCAATTCCAATATTACGCATCCAGGAACGAACATCTTGTATAAAACTTTCCGTATTGCGATTATAGATAGTATACCCTTTCCCACCCGTTCTAATCCACATGCGCCCTTCCGCATCCTCTGTTATTCTTTCAATATAATTATCCGGCAGGGAAGTCTTATCTGCATCATTGCTGCGAAAAACCTTAAACCGGTATCCATCATAACGTGCCAGCCCGGAAGCTGTACCAAACCACATAAAACCTTCCGAGTCTTTAAAAATGGCATTAATCTGATTATTGGGTAAACCATCTCTTACTTCGAGATGCTTAAACATGTATTCCTGAGCAGAAATAGACAAGCAACTTATTGGAAAGAATAAAAACAGTAATAATAGTCTTTTCATTTGATAAGAGACTTAAGTGGTTATTCCGTCGCAAATGAAATAAAAAGTACTTATAAAAGCAAACTTTTCACTATTGTTTATTTGGCTATTTAATTTTATATTTGTGACAAGATAAATGCGTATCAGCATAATATAACCGGAAATTCGTAATCATTATGAAAAAGATCCTTCTATACATCGGGTTTACATTTTCTTTGACTTACTTAAGTGCACAACAGTTTGGTTACAATAACCCCGTCATCCCAGGATTTCATCCTGACCCCAGTGTATGCCGTGCAGGAAGCGATTATTATTTAGTAAATAGCAGTTTTAATTACTTCCCGGGAGTTCCCGTTTTCTACAGTAAGGATCTTGTTAATTGGGAGCAAATAGGCAATTGCCTGACACGAGTTTCACAAGTCAACCTAAAGAACGCCGCATCATGGAGTGGAATTTACGCTCCTACAATTCGCTATAATGATGGGGTATTTTACATGATAACGACGAACGTCTCCGACAAGGGGAATTTCATAGTCCACACGACTGATCCGCGAGGAGAATGGTCGGACCCGGTATGGATAAATCAAGCCGGGATTGACCCATCTCTCTATTTTGAAGAAGGAAAATGCTATCTCGTCAGCAATCCGGATAACGGCATCTATTTATGTCAAATTAATCCGATTACGGGTGAACAGAAAGGAGAATCAAAACGCATTTGGGATGGAACGGGAGGACGCTACCCCGAAGGACCACATCTTTATAAAAAGGACGGTTGGTATTATCTGCTCATTTCGGAGGGAGGAACCGAATATGGCCATAAAGTCACAATAGCCCGCAGCCGATTTATTGAGGGCCCGTATACGGGAAATCCGGCTAATCCCATTTTAACCCATGCCAATAGTAATGCACAGAGCAATCCCATTCAAGGAACAGGCCATGCCGACTTAGTGGAGGCAGCAGATGGATCGTGGTGGCTGGTTTGCCTTGCTTTTCGCCCCCAAACTGGTAGCCACCACCTATTAGGCCGCGAAACTTATTTAGCACCGGTAAGATGGGATGAGAATGCCTGGCCCGTGGTAAATGGCAACGGAACGCTTTCTCTTAAAATGAATGTTCCTACACTCCCACAAGAAACTTTTGCAGCGAAAGCGGAACGCACTGATTTTAGCAATGCCAAACTTGCGCCTGAATGGATATATTTACAAAATCCAAATAAGGAAAATTATTCTTTTACCGGCAATTCTTTGCGAATGAAAGGTACACCCATAACATTGAACGATATGGGAAGTCCGTCTTTTATAGCACGCAGACAAGAGCACATAAATTTTTCCGCCTCTAGCAAAATACTTCTACAGAACGCAAAAACACAAGATGAAGCAGGGATTACAGTCTACATGGACTCCCATTCACACTATGACCTTCTTGTAAAAGGAGGTAAGAACGATCATCAAACAATAGTTTTACGTTATCGTCTGGGAGAGCTGACCCATGTGGAAAAAGAAGTCAGCATAGTTAGAGGTAATATTATTCTCCAAGTAAAAGGAAATAACAACTTTTACTCATTCGGTTATTCAACTGATGGAAGCAGTTTTCGTGAATTGGGAAGAATGGATGCAAAATATTTAAGCTCGGAAACAGCCGGAGGATTCACTGGAATAGTATTGGGGCTATATGCCACAACGGGCTCCAAAGAATCAAAAGCCCGTGCGGATTTTTATTATTTCGACTACAAAGGAGAATAATTAAAGATCAATAAAGGCAGGCCGGTAGAAAGCTGATATTTTGCCATATCGATATCCTCTTTTTTCTATAAATACCTTAGCCTTATAGGAATGAAAGTCCAAGGAAGTAAATGGCAGAGATAATATTTATTATATTTGCCTCCTGAATACTAAAGAGATAAAAATAGATTATTCAGATGTAAAAGAGCTATGTAACCACTGCAACATGCAAAAAGCATGCGAGAAAGAAGGTACTGTAGAACAACTGACAGTCTATTGCATTGAAGGGTGCTTTCACAAGTAATAGAGACTCATTTATAATTGAAACCACAGACAAATCGACGGAATAAGCTTATCATGATTAGGAAAGTAGAACTAAGTGACGCGAAAGGAATAACTGAAATTTACAACAAGTATATTCTTGATAGTACTATAACTTTTGAAACGGAGCCATTGCAGATAGAAGAAATGCTTTCGCGTATACAAATATTCGCATCAAAAGGGCCTTATTTTGTTTATGAAGAGAATGGAGAAATAGCAGGCTATTGCTATGCACATGCTTGGAAAGAAAAAGCCGCCTACAAAAACACATTCGAAACTACGATTTACCTCTCGGATAAATATAAAGGAAAAGGCTACGGAACCTTATTAATGAATGAACTCATTGAAGAATGTCGCAAGCAGGGAATACACGCATTAATCGCATGTGTGACCGAAGGTAATAAAGCCAGCGACCATTTACATTTAAAGCTTGGCTTTAAGCAGGTTTCCCGGTTCGAAGAAGTCGGACAAAAATTCGGCAAATGGCTGGACGTTATAGACTACGAACTAGTCTTAGATTAAAAGAGCTAAATATAAAAAAACACTTTTATTCCTTTTCGGCTACAAACTACAAACATTTGGCTACGTCCCGATCTTTCGTGATGCATACCTTTGCATTAAAATTTTCGAGACTATGAATATTGTATTGACCGGCTCAATAAGCCAAATCGGGAAACCACTTGTAAAAAAGCTAATAGAAAGAAATCATCATGTAACTGTCATTAGCAGCAAGTCGAAAAGAGTAAACGAAATTCAGTCATTGGGCGCCAAAGCTGCAATTGGCAGTATGTTTGACTTGAATTTCTTGTCGGAAACTTTCAAAGGGGCAGATATTGTCTACCTAATGGAAACACTGGATGCAGCAGGAAGCTTTTTTGACCAAAGAGTCGATTTTATTGCCGCCGTAGAGAGGATTGTACTAAACTACAAAAAGGCTATAGAAGAAGCCGGTATAAAAAAGGTTGTTCACTTAAGCAGTATTGGAGCTGACATGGAAAAAGACAATGGTTTTCTGTGTTTTCACCATGTAGCGGAAAGCATACTAAGGCAACTATCGGATGATATCTCTATCAAATTTATCCGCCCTGTAGGTTTCTACAGTAACTTATTCCCTCTTATCAACATGATCAAAACCCAAGGAGCTATTTTCTATAATTATGGTGGAGATCAAAAGGAACCTTGGGTCTCTCCCCTGGATATTGCTTCCGCTATCGCCGAAGAAATAGATAAACCATTCGAAGGGCGCATGATTCGTTACGTCGCCAGCGATGAGGTATCTCCAAATGAAATAGCAAAGACTCTAGGGAGTGAAATAGGTATACTTGATTTGAAATGGATCATTATATCGAATGAGAAACTGTTAAAGAATCTGCTGAAAGCGGGCTTTAACCCTCAGATAGCGAACGGATTTGTAGAAATGCAAACAAGTCAGGGGAATGGTTTGTTATATAAGGATTATTACAAGAACCACCCAATATTGGGAGATGTAAAATTAGTAGATTTTGCCAAAGAGTTTTCCGCCCTATTTCACCAACAATAGTTTTTACTGTATAAAGTATAATCAAAATAATAAGAAGAAATGAATACAAAAAGAAAAATAGCATTAGTTACCGGCGGTAGCCGTGGACTGGGCAAAAACATGTCGCTAGCACTAGCTCAAAAAGGTATTGATGTCATATTGACGTACAATTCCAATAAAGAAGCTGCTAACGAAGTAGTTGATCAAATTCACTCATTAGGACAAAAAGCAATAGCTTTCCAACTCGACACCAGTAATACTAAAGAGTTTGATGCTTTTGTAAACGAAGTAACCCTCTATTTAAAAGAAGCAAACGGAAATCCAAACATTGATTTTCTAGTAAACAATGCGGGAACAGCTTTATATGCATTAGCAGCCGAAACCACCGAAGAACAAGTGGATCAGATTTTCAATATCCATTATAAGGGTGTATTTTTTCTCACACAGAAGTTGCTGCCTTATATCAATAACGGAGGGGGCATTGTAAATATATCATCAGGTCTTGCACGCATGACTCTACCCAGATCATCAGTTTATGGTTCTATAAAAGGAGCCATAGAAATATATTCCCGCTATCTAGCGAACGAATTGGGAGAAAGAAAGATCAGAGTAAATGCTCTTGCACCAGGTGCGATAGAAACGGACTTTGGAGGTGGAAGAGTAAGAGACAATAAAGAATATAATGATATGGTAGCAAACCGCACAGCATTAGGACGAGTTGGCCTACCCGATGACATTGGCAAAGTCGTCGCTTTTCTCTGTTCTGATGATGCCGGCTGGATAAACGGTCAACGCATCGAAGTATCAGGCGGACAGTCATTATAATATTATACTTTTATATAAGTTGGATAAATTATGACTTATACTAAGCCTGTCAGAATTAAATCGATAAGTGAGTTCCATAGGCTGCGGGGGCTACCGCAGCCAGAACATCCTCTAATCAGTGTGGTGGATTATGGTAAGTTGGAGCCTGCACCGGGTAGCTTCGTATTCGATTATTATACAATCTCTTTGAAAAGAGGAGTGAGTAAGATGTTATACGGACAGCAACAATATGACTTTGATAATGGTATATTATTCTTTTTAGCTCCAAACCAGGTATTGAGGGTCTTGAGCGAAGAAGAAGCTGTATCCCAGGAGCGCTCCGGATGGCTCCTGCTTATTCATCCGGATTTCATTTGGAACACATCTTTAGCTAAGAATATCAGCAAATACGAGTTTTTCGACTATTCTGTAAATGAGGCGCTATTCTTATCAGAGAAAGAAGAAGATATTATCAATAGTATTGTTCGGAATATCGGGCAAGAGTGTCAAACCAACATTGACAAGTTTAGCCAAAACATTATTATTTCGCAGATAGAAACATTGCTCAATTACTCTGAGAGATTTTATCAACGCCAATTCATTACACGGAAAATTAGCAGTCATGAATCTCTGGACCGCTTTGAGAATGTTTTGGATGAGTATTTCAGAAGAAGCGATTTAATTGATGCAGGATTGCCTTCTGTACAACAATTGGCAGAGACATTGAACACTTCTCCCAAGTATCTTACAACGTTACTGAAAGTCCTCACCGGACAAAGTGCACAACAGCATATTCATGAGAAGCTAATTGAGAAAGCAAAAGAGAGGCTTTCTACGACTGATCTCTCGGTTAGCGAAATAGCTTATGGACTTGGTTTTGAACATCCGCAATCATTCAGTAAGCTTTTTAAGAACAAAACGGATCATACTGAAATCCTGAGGGGTATTGATGTTAAAGTTCTATCTTTGCATTAAAAAGAAGATATGAATTACGATAACTTCCTTCGTTTTATCTTTCCTGATGGCATGTTTGATTACTTCGAGATGGTTGGTTTCAATGAGCTTTCGGATAAGGTTGAAATCTATTTTGAGGAGAAAAATACTCTTTCTGAAGAATATCAGCATGATAAGCTTGAGAGCAAAGGGTTCTATGAAGAAGGAGACTTAACGGAAATTAAAAAACGTAATTTTCCTAAGCGACGGCGTAAGCAACGTGCTAAGAACCTTCTAGCCGATGCTAAGGGTTCATTACACAAACCATACCAAGAAGAGAGTGACACGGGTTTCTCTATCTTAGGACTAAACAGGTGGAAGAGCATGGTTCTCGGTCAAACCAGTTACTGTGTAGTCGTCATACCTCACTACTATTTATTCAGGATTCGCGTAGAATTTAATTATAACGGAAAACTATAGGCCCATAAGAGATTTGTTTTTATCCGGGCGTGCAAACGAAACTCCTAATCCCAGGTACGGACAAGAGAAAAAATTATTGTCGCATTTTGCCGAAGACCGTTCTGTCAACGATAACCACAGGGGGCAAAAGTTTCCCCCCTCCTCCAAGCATAAGCGGCGAGGCGTTCGGAAAATCGCACCCGATTTAAGATTAGATAAAACAAAGCAAACAGATACCGAAGGGTAGTCACCGAAATGTTGGATCGCGTAAAGGACATGCCGAAGTTTTCAGGTCAACAAACATGTAGCTTTAGCCAGAATGTCTAGAACAAAAGCTCGGCCGGCCCTTTTTGGTATGTGGCCCGTTATAGAGCTAAGGTACAATCTTCGCGGTAAACAGGATTTCCAATAGGAGTGCATGGACTTTCCTGCATGCAAATGCCCGTATCAGGGGACTGCATTAATAGTAAGGCTGATGACCAAGAGAGTGTAGCCACGGAAAATTTAGTACCGTTAACTATTGAGGAAAAAAACGGGAATCGTAGGGAATAAGACTAGTTCTTACGCATATATTGAAGCGGAGGCCCTTTCTGAGCAGGGGAAGTAGTTCGAGGGTGTACGCCCGTGGGCTATAAGAAAAAGTTGTTATTTAGGTCTAGGAGAACGGTACCCCCTTCAACAAGGGGGCCTAGACATTAACTGAAGTTTACTAAGAATATAAAACACTAAGTTCCGACAAAAACCCGTAGGGGTCGGACATTACTTAGAAAACGGGTCACGACCAACTGATTTACCGCGCTCTCAGGCGCTAGGGGTATCGAAAATTTTTCCTGCGTTTTAAGTCTCGACTAAAACTCAACGAACTCGGGGTGATTACCCTGGTTAACCGCTCACTGCAATCAAACGGAAAACCACACCAATATGGATGGACGCGAAAGAAAATATTATCTCTTATGGTTGATGCCAGGGGTGCCGTACCCCTATTAGGAATGTATGCTG